>LAZR01000081.1_pt1 | contig 132662 bp, 113 predicted proteins | sample 329461 | NCBI WGS metagenome assembly LAZR01 (sample SAMN03002196, study PRJNA259156) | marine sediment metagenome | biome: sea floor; feature: Hydrothermal impacted sediments; material: marine sediment; isolation source: Loki non-amplified sample from Loki's castle hydrothermal vent sediment ...
GGATTACCCCTCAACAGAAACTGGCCGCTGTGGTCTGAAGTCTACTTTTGAAACCCTCTAAAAATGGGGGGATTACCAGGGAGGCCGAGTACAGAAAAATTCATGGCATACTCATCCCTCAAGGGGAGGTCAAATCAGACTCGACATGTGCTAAGGTTAGTTAACAGGCAATTTTCGACCCAAAGCGGCCATGGTGACAAAGGCAGAAAGCACATTAATTGCGGGTATGCAGAATACATGATGATCGGTGTCATATAGCCGTTTTATGCGTAATTTAGTTATATTACAGGGACTTAGAGGGTTCTCATGCTGGCGGCATAGCATTATTGTACGTGCGTCCTCGTTCAAGGCAATAAGCGAGTGTGCTGTCTAATCACTGTTAGTGCTACAAGCTAAGCTTTAAATAACTCACAGAGGGAAAGTCCCTGTCGGGTAAGGCCTAGCCAGCCCCCGTATCGAGTCTTTTGCGGTGCGCGGAGTCTGAGAATCTTGAATGCTTTTCAGTTTGGGGACGAGATCAGGCGAACAAACATTGTTAAGCGTAGACAGAGAATTATGTAGCCCACAGGGGTTGCCGTGTCTCTGAATTGTAAGTATTGCTCCGAAAATAGAAAATCCCAATTTGCTTTGCTTATTACGCAGTCTAAGTCCAAGCAAAGCGACCAGAAAAGCCCAGGTTGTGGCGCGTGCCTCCGGGGAGAGGCAAGTTTAGAGCGCTGGTTTACAATGCTTTTCTTACAAAGCTTCGTTGCTAAAGGTAGCTTGATATCGTGACTGGCCCGCTAGGCATTATGTAGAGGCCAGAAAAAGCCACCCAGCAAATGGCCGAAGAAGAAACCCTCATTCCAGAAAACGTAAAAGAGCTGGTCGAGCGCATGATCTTCAACAACCAAGAATCATTGCGTGAAGACATCGTTGCAACCATGGAAGGGCCACTCAGTGTAGTACAGCGCAAGAAAGTAATACCGAGACTAGCCGAGAAATAAAAGAGCTTCGTAAATACGTTTTATGGTGGGATGCAAGGCTTCATAGAAGGCATGAATATCCGTAAAAAATTATAGTTTAAGGATAGATAAAGCATGGATCCCGTATCAATTACAGTGGTGTCAACTTATATAGCAACAAAGCTTGTGGATCAATTTATATCTCAAGAGGGATATGGTTGGTTGAAACAGAATTTATTCCCGAAGAAACGGTATGTGGACAGGCTTAATCAACTAATTGAAGAGACGGCCATTGAGTTTGAAAATAGATACCCCGTAGAAAACGGCAAAATTCCATTTTATAAATCTCAGCCATTGTTTGAGATATTAAATGAATACATTCTATTTAAAGAGTTGCCGAATAAAACAGAGTTATTAACCAAGTTTGAAGAGTACCAAAATGTCACCCCTCCTACCCAGGGGCAACTTGAAATTTTTTACGGGATGTTATCGCTAAAAATAAATAGCTGCAAAACATTAAAAAAACTCCACATTGAAGAAACTTATAAAGAAAAGATATTCGATATCAATGATGAAATTATTCAGATAAAACTCTTGTTGCAATCATTAGATGAAAAAATAACCTTTCACATGAGCGATGATTGGTTGAATAGGAAAAATAGACAAGCTATAGCTGATTTGGGAGGGCGTTACACACCTGAACTAAATGTAAAACTTGAAATTTCAAAGGTATTTGAAGGTCTTGGAAAAACTCAAAAGTTTTCTGATGTATTTTACAAATATACCGATGATTTTCTAATCAAAGGAAAAAAACTCCGAAATAGTGATGAGATATCTAAAGAGTTATCTTTGATCGATAAATCTTTAACTGGTATCACAACTTTGTACCTAGAAATTGATTTTTCTAACTTAGATCCACTTCCTGTTGATAAATTTTGTGAATACATTTCCAATTGCCAAAATGCTATTTCCGCGTCGGAATCGGTACTATGGAAATTAAGGGAAGAGTCAAAAACGGATGGTAAGGTAAAAAGCTTTAATGATAGGTATTCATCTACTTTGAGAGGCTTAAGAGAATTTGATCATGAGTGTGACACTTTATATGAATTTCTTAAGTCAATAACGGTAAAGGCATCGAACAACCCGTTTCTGCTTCTTGAAGGTGAAGCAGGAATTGGTAAGTCTCACTTACTTGCTGATGTCATCAAAACAAGAATAGCAGCTAGATATCCATCCCTATTTATATTAGGGCAGCAACTTACTTCTGATGAACCCCCTTGGGTACAGATTCTTAAGAGACTACAAATAAATACTACATCGACGGAATTTCTTGAGAAGCTAAATTTATATGGTCAAAAAACGGGAAAAAGGTTTTTAATATTTATTGATGCAATCAATGAGGGAAATGGTAACAAGTTTTGGGAAGACAATATCAATAGTTTTGTTGATGAAATAAAACGTTTTGAGTGGCTTGGATTAATAATGTCAGTCAGATCGACGTATAAAGGGATCACCATCTCAAATGAACAGGTGTCTCGTAATAATTTTGAAACTCATGAACACTTGGGTTTTAAGAATGTAGAGATGGAAGCCGTTAACTTGTTTTATGAAAATTACAATATAGAGAGACCATCATCGCCTAATTTAAATCCAGAGTTTAAAAATCCTCTATTTCTAAAATTGTTGTGTGAAGGAATTAAAAAGAGTGGTCTAACTAAAGTTCCCGTAGGGTTTCATGGGATTTCTAAAATCCTAAGTTTTTTTGTGAAAGGCGTGAACAAAGCATTAGCTTCTCCAAAAAAATACGGATTCGATCCTAGTTTTCCATTGGTTAATGATGCTCTTAATGAGTTAGTCAAGGCTAAACTTGATTATGGTAGCAATAGTATTTCTCTTAAAGATGCACACGCAGTTGTTCAATATGTCGTTCAAGACTATGTGAGCGATAAAACTTTTCTTAGTGCTTTGATAGATGAAGGATTACTGACTAAAGGTATTGTTCGCAATGATGACAACTCTATTGAGGAAGTTGTTTATATATCTTTTGAAAGATTTGACGATCATTTAACAGTTAAATACTTGTTAGATGGTGTTGAAAATATTGAAAATGAGTTTATTACTGGTGGTCGTCTTAAAGGTTACTTCAACGATGAATATGACTTTTATCGAAACCAAGGAATTGTTGAGGCTCTATCTATTCAATTACCAGAAAAGTATGGAAAAGAGCTTTACGAATTACTGCCTGAGTTCAGAGAAAACGAAAATTTAATAGATGCTTTTATCGACAGCTTGGTTTGGAGAAATGTCGCCGCAATTGATTTCGAAAAACTTAAGCCTTTCCTAAACGAGCAGGTACTTAGATTTAACAATACCTTTAGTAAATTTTTGGAAACGTTGGTCTCAATTTCAGGGTTAGAAGCTCACCCTCTTAATGCTAATTTTTTACATAATTGGCTATTACAGCACACTTTGCCTAATCGAGATGCATTTTGGACTGCTGAGTTAAAATATAAGTACAGCGAAGACTCAACATTTAGACAACTGATAGATTGGGCATGGAGTAGAGCCGATAAAAGCTATATATCTGATGATTCAACAGAGTTGGTTGCAACTACTCTATGCTGGTTTTTAACCTCAAATAATAGAGAGGTGAGAGATTGTTCAACTAAAGCTTTGGTTAATTTGTTAGAAGCAAGAATTCCAGTATTGATTAATATAATAAATAAGTTTGAGGGGGTAGACGATCCGTATGTTTGGGAAAGAGTGTTTGCAGTAGCCTTAGGTTGTACATTGCGAACAAAAAATTATGAACACCTAAGTCAATTGGCTGAAACGGTTTATGCCAAAGTGTTTGAGTCTGAGAATGTATATCCACATATTCTTTTACGAGACTACGCCAGAGAGATTATCGAATACGTATCACATCTAGGATTGATGCTAGAAGATCTTGAGCTATCAAAAACTAAGCCTCCGTACAAAAGTAAATGGCCTGAGAATATACCAACTAAAGAAGAGTTAAAATTGCTTTATAATAAAGATGAATATAGGTCTCTTTGGGGCTCCATAATGGGTGGTGGCGATTTCTCTAGATATACAATTGGAACAAATCACAATCACTCAGCTTGGTCAGGTTGTAAATTTGGTGAAACCCCAATTGACCGTAAGCAGGTTTTTGAAATTTTCCAAAGTAAAATAAATGACGAACAGAAAGAGTTGTATCTCTCTACAGATCCTATTATCTACGATGATAAAGCTAAAGAAATATCGTACGGCGAAATTACTTTTAAATTGTGTAGCGCAACAGGTCGAAAGAGTGAGGAAGAAATTTTGGCCAGTAAGGTTGCTTTTAAGGAATCTTTGTCGGAAGACTTATTGGCTAAGTTTGAAAAAGATATAGAGCCGTACTTAGACCACAACAATAAATTACTTGAAACTGATAAGCACTTTGATTTGAGAATTGCTGAGCGCCTTATTTTTAATCGTGTTGTAGAGCTTGGATGGGATCCCGATAAGCATGGAGACTTTGATAGGCAAATTGGATCAGGTCGAGGACGTAGAGAGTCATTCCAAGAGCGGATCGGGAAAAAATATCAATGGATTGCCTACTATGAATACATGGCAATGCTTTCTGATAACTTTATTCGTTTTGAAGGGTATGGAAATGAACGCAAAGAAAGTCCTTATCAAGGTCCTTGGGAGCCATATGTAAGAGACATAGATCCAACTATCTTACTCAAAAATACTGGAATAAAAGAGCTAAACGACCAAGAGATGTGGTGGGCTAATGAAGAAATATTTGATTGGGATTGTACTTATGAAGAATGGGTAAGCAACCCTTCTACGATAAGTAATCCGCATGGTTTGATCGAGGTAAATGACAACAATGGTACTGAGTGGTTGATATTGGAAAGTTATCCAACATGGAAAGAACCCAAAATTATAGGTAGTGAAGACTGGGGACACCCTCGAAAAGAAGTTTGGTGTCATATCAGAGGTTATCTGGTCAAATCAGAAGAATTTGAATCTTTTAAAGATTGGGCAGTAAATCAGAATTATATGGGAAGGTGGATGCCAGAAGGGAGTGATCGATATCAATTATTTAATAGAGAGTTCTACTGGTCCAAAGCATTCAAGTTTTTCAAATCAGACTATTATGGAGGTTCAGATTGGAATTTGATAAAAGATCAAGACTCTGATGCTAAAATTGCTGATGTTAGTGTCACTTCGATCAATTACTCATGGGAAGAAGAGTTCGATAAATCAAAAGTTGAAACTTTGAGTTTCCTTAAGCCAAGCTACTTAATCTTTGATAAAATGGGTCTAAAAAACGGTAAAGTAGAAGGCAGCTATGAAGATAAAGATGGAAATGTCGTTTGTTTCGCTGCTGAGGCTTTAAATGACTCTAGAAAACATTTACTTATTAAGAAAGAGGCATTTTTAAGAATGTTGAATGATAATGATTTGAATATAGTATGGACACTTCTGGGTGAAAAAGGTGTTATCGGCGGCTCCTTTACCTCAAACCATAACTATGGTCGAATAGAATTCAGTGGAGCATTTTATTTTGAGAAAAATAAATTAAAAGGTAAACATACTATACACTCTGAAGTTTAAATTAATTTGAAGTCACAGTTAAAGCTTTCATGTTTATGGGATAGCATGTCTTTTGTCTGGCTGCTCAGTTCAAACACCCTGTATTAATTATGCGTCATTGTGTGCATTAAGTGTAATATTTCATCTTGGAAGCTATCCGGGACTCGTGGTGCAAATAGGTCTTAGCCACTTTGCTTATTAACATGGGCTAAGTGAGCCATACGTCGCTTTGGGTAGCTGTAGCCGAACAAAGGTGGCCCAAATCTCTCCTTGACCGTCTGGGCTTCTTGGCCTGCTTGCTTACTTTTATGCAGAGGAGGGAAGCCTAGTACAGAAAAAGTTCATGACATACTCGTCTACCAGGGGGGGGGGGCAAATTATACTCGTCATGTGCTAAGGTTAGTTAACAGGCAATTTACGACCCAAAGCAGCCCTTCCGGCGAAAGTGGCACGCTGATTCAGCCGGCAAAATAATCTATGTCATGCTACCTATTTATTTTAATTTCAATGTGGTAGGTAGTTATGAAGGGCTGTATAACCTGAATGAACGCGCTGCCGGGTTCATTCAGGTTATGTAGAGGGGTTTGTAATAACTGTTAGTTGCCCTAATATTCTGTAGTTGATGATTCCTGCTTGAATAATAAGTAGAGCAAGCAGTAATTAATTTTGAATAATTGGACAGCGGAATTTCTACTTGTTCGTCTTTTCTTACTGTCAATATCTCGACAAGCTGTACAGTAAGATTAAGTATGCAGATTAAATTGGCATTCAGTTTCTGGCTATAATTTTCGTTGCGTGATAATTTTCAAGTCATTGTATGGTATCAAACGCTTCTAGGAATTTTTATGAGAAAAAAACGGCTAAATTGGCACATTTCAAAGATGTGGATGCAAATGGGAGATGATTTTTCGGAAGAAGAAAGTTATCAAGCACATAAAAAATTATATGACGCTTTCGTAGCAAACAGAAACGTAAATGAAGCTGAAGTCTTTGATAAAGTTAATCTATTAAATGAAGAGTTTAAAAAGCTCCAAGCTCGGTTGAAAAAATATTATTCTAGAAAAGATCCAGGGTCTTCTGGCGATATTGTAGAAATTGAAATATCAAAATTACTACTTAAGCTATTCCCTCAGTATAAAATACTTACCAAGGGAATAATAAGAGACGCTCAAGGGAACTTATCACCACAAATAGATGTCTTGATTTTGGATCAAGACTATCCTCTTGAACTTCTTTCGGGAAATACGGTGTCTGCCGAATCTGTTTTATTTGCTATTGAATGCAAATTGACGCTAAGAAAAAAAGAACTAATAAAATCAGTTAAAACAGCAAGTTATTTAAAAAGTCTTGGTGGGGTTTCAATTAACCATCTTGCTAAAAAGCAAATCAAGTATGGTATTTTTGCTCTATCAAGTGAGGTTATTGAAAAAGGTAAAACGGGAGAAGAAGCAGTATTAGACATTATCGTGGAAAATAGTAACCCGAATAATCCATTACAACTGATTGATTTTGTTTGTGTACCTAACAGTTACTCAATTTATGTTGATGTTTATGCATGCGATGATCCAAACCTAGAAAACCCAGATTTTTTATACTATATCGGTCAGTTTGAAGCTCATGCACTAAATTATCCATATGAATATCCTAACGATGAACCTCTAGGTAATTTTATCTATAAGACTCTTAAAGTTATGAACAGAATAACTAACACAAAGTCAAATTGGATTGAGTCAAACTTTGGTGTATTCAATACAGTTAGCAGTTATGAGTCTAATACTTTTTATCAACGACTCACAGAAAATGAAGTTAACTCGATATTAGATCGAAGTGTTAATGAGCACAACTCAAAAATTAAGTTGTGCCTTGGGAGAAGTTACAAAAAAAGACATAAATTAAAAATCGAATTTTAGAAGTGGTTTAGTCTTGTTTAGAGTCTGATAAGCAATAAAGTTATTTATCTTCAGTCAATTAACAAGGTGCTTAAAAGGGACTAGAAAAGTTGGTTAGGTTTCGCTTCGTTAAACATTATAATCAACAATTATAGTTCGCTTTGTGCGGCGTTATATCAAAGACGACTAAAAGGTAGCTTTTGACCGGGTAACGACGGCCAGGAACAGGACGTCGTTTGTCCTTATCTAACTTCTGTTTGTTCAGCCATTTCCCGAGTATCATCAACTTCATTCCCAAGATATCTGGTGGTGCTTTCAAGCTTGGTGTGACCCAAGAGCAGTTGAACTGCCCTTAAGTTTTTCGTACGACGATATATCTGCGATGCATTGGTGCGGCGCATCGTGTGCGTGCCATTAACTGATGCACCCAAACCTATTTCGGTGTCCAATGCTTTCACAATACGGGCATATTGGCGTGTTGAAAGATGCTTTGCGCTATTGATGTGGCTGGCACCATAGTTAAAAAGCAGGGTAAGCACGGATCGTTTTATAGCTGTAACAAATTTCCGCTTTGCTCTCATAAGGAAATCGCTTGCCAACATTGTGAATCGCAAATGCGTCGTGCAGGGCGATTTAAGATTTGTATCAACGCTGAGTGCTTAACCTGGGTTCCACTATGTACTCAATGTGGCGCAGAAATGAAGAAGAAGAAAGGATATAATGGTGAGTTTTGGGGGTGTAAAAACTTTCGGTACGAAGGTGTGAGTTGTAAACATACTGAAAGCGAAATCATATTTAATAAAGGCTTGCTGGTTCTAGCTAATCGCAAACAATAATGTCGTAACGGCACCATTAGGAGCAGAGAATCAACAGTTAAGGCAGACGTAGATGGCCTAACTGCACAATTTGTCAAACCTCTAAGTTTTAACGTTGACCACTAGGCGAACGGATAGTAGGGTTCGCAGTATCTACAGAGAGGCCTCGTGAGAATAGTCAACCCTGATTAGAGGCCTGTTTTCGTTATTCAATAAGCCAACCACACAACTACGGCATGTCAGTGAAATAAAAAATCATTCGCTCGATAGTAGCTCATTCAATGGTCGTTCAAATCCTCCATCTTTGCTATTAAGCATTACATCAAAGATCAGATGGCTCAATGATGATTGGGGAAGACTGGAGACCCTGTGAAATGGTTTTACATGCAGTTTATAAGCTAAAGATTTTTCCATATTTCTTGAAATGTACTTGGTGGCGGAATTAGCCGCTTGCCTTTTATCGACAGATCTTCTCATATAATATGCTGCACTATCCTTAGCTCCGTTATAAATGAAATTATAAACTTGGGATACACTAAAATTCTCTAGACATTTACATAATGCGTGGCGGATCGTGATTCCTGTCACGAGTGGTAGTTGGTGAATTTCTAACGATATTTTCAGGAACGCGAGGCTTTCACTTAGCTGAATTTCTTTGCAAATATCTATGAATTCCTTTAATTCCTTTAATTTAGAAGTTGTCTCATTACCTAAAAGAACATGGCTTAAATTTGAAATTTCTTTATTGTCATATGCTATATCAAATTCACATGTTTCTAAATATAGATCAAAGTTATCATTTTGATAGTTGTCAGTTACATCAAATCGAGTGCCTAAGCTGAATAGTAGCAAATGCTTATTGATTAAATGGCTGAGTATTTTTTTGTCATAGTCCGGATCCGGTGACAGAGTGCAAGCAGGGTGCCTTCTTAGCGGTTCTATCGTAGTGTTTTTTTTATCAGCAAGAGCTTTCATAGTAGATAAAAGATAAATCTTGCTTGTTAAATCACGGTTTGCCAGTTCAACACTTTCTTCTCGAGCATTTCTTCTCATCTCGGAAATGAGTGATTTATTTTTCTCGTTAATATCCCTACGTTCAGCTTCGATACAAGCTGCACAGACTTGATTTCGAAACTTGTATTTTTCCTTATATTGGGCGCGCGAGGTATAGAAATATGCTTTTTTGCACTGCATGCAGAGAATATCTTGCCGCCATACGAAGGCATTTTTCTTAACGAATTTGGGGACATCTTGATTCTTCATGCCGTGGCTAGCCGCAATCTCTTCTACTTTGAGAACAAATTCGCCTCGTTCGTCTTGTCGCCAATAGTCTTCGCAGATGCGAGCATGTTGCGCGTCATCCGTCAGTAGTTTTATCTGAAACATTCAGGTTGCATCCAAATGAGAGCTATAGTCCGTGGAATTATAAGCAGTATATATTGATAGTTCCACCCTTTGTCTGGGTGGAAATAATGGGGAACGATAATCTGTCGGCATTCGGCCAACGAGTTAAATATTTACGTAAAAATAAAGGGTTATCGCAGGAGGAAATGGCTGCATTGGCTGGGATAGATCGCAGTTATATGGGGCATATCGAACGTGGAGAAAAAAACATCACGCTTACCAAGATTTACCAGATCAGTGAAGCACTTGGTATTGATGTAGCTGACCTTTTTCCGCGAGCAGGAGATGAGGGCGACTCATCTGCGATTTGAGGAAAACTTAGGCTCAGGCTGCTATACCTTATGCGAGGATCTGGAGCAGACGCTGAAACACTGCTGTTGGTTTAACAATTACCGATCATTATATCCCGCAAAAGGCGCTGCACCATCAATTACCAATTGCAGCGATTAAGAAGTGGCAGAACAAACAACCAGAGTTATTTACCAATCGGGTGATCAATCACGCGGGACCCGACAGACAGCTTTTTCTTGATGTTGACGTCGATGGAGACCAACACGCTTTCCAGGGAAGCGTTGTATTCTTCAATGGCTTTAGTCACTTTGTTCAGCTCGGCACCGATGTCATGCTTCAGGTCTTTGATGGCACCCCAGTGCGCCACAGGCGGGATGTAAAAGGTTTTGTCGTATTCGTCTTGGTCATCGGCCAGATCCCGCGCCTGGGCCTCGCTTTTGCCTTTGCCCTTGTAATCCTGGACGACAGCTTCTTGGGCTTCCTCAAATGCATCCGATAGGCGCTTGAGGAACATCATGCCGAAGATGTAATCCTTGTATTCGGAGGCATCTATGTAGCCGCGCAGAATATCGGCGGCTTCCCACAGGAAAGATTCAAGTTGCTGAAGGGTACGTTGTGGCTTCTTCAATGGGTTTCAATTACTGCAATGAGCATGGGCGAGGCTGCCTCAAACAAGCGTAAGTGACACCCATCCCAAGCGAGTGAAAATACCCTTGAGTGTATCGCCGCACCGGCAATTTATGGCGTGGCTAAAAAAGTTAAGTTTTGGGGCCTGTATTCGTCTCAAAAATGGAAAAGTTAACTAAAATGCCGGTGTACAATAGATATTGATCGGGAAATTTTTGTGTAATCTATCCTCAAGCCTTTTGGTGTAGGGTCTTCCAGCCCACCCACCCATCAAAGTTAACTAAAAATTTATGGGATAGATAAGCGTATTGCGCCATGGAAATCCGTTAGGTTGATGGAAAGAGGATAATCGGCAGCAGTAAGCTACTGGCTAGATGCAGATGATAGTGGTCTAAGTAAGGAAAGGCTAGGAAGCGTGGCAAGTCTACTGGCAGGGCCTACTCAATTCAGCAGAAGGCCAAGCCGTTTTTGAGCATACTGTTAAGCGCAGTGAGTTGGGATTTACTCTTCTTCTTCCCAGTCATCCTCAATCACGCGCTGTAATCGACGCTCTTCTAGCCATGCTTCGACCTGGCGACGTGCGCGTAGGCTATCTGCCTTGCTAGGCTTACTTTTGCCGTAGTGGTCATCATTTACGGCATCTAGGCTTTCGAACTCATCAGAGTCGAGTGCATCGGTAGTAAAGGTTTCACGACTTAAGGGGTCACGGCTCATGATATGCCCTCCAACCCAGCCGGCGTACCGGCATCACAATGGCTTCATGCATTCAGTAAATGGTATGAAGCGCCTAGCGCAGTTTAAGCGCCTTGCCGCTATATAACGCCAGTTGGGATGAAGTTCAAGTCTTGATGACCGTTTTTGAAGAGAAAGTTAATTATTTGCTGTTTTCTCGTTGATTTTGAAGCTCTGTAAGCGCTAACTGTGCCTCAACGCGTTCAGTGACATCCTTCTGTACGCCAATGTAATACATTAGCTTATCTGCCTCGTCATAGACCGGTGTGATGGATAGTTCATTCCAAAACATGGTGCCGTCTTTACGATAATTACGCAGTATTTCACGAGAAGGGCGGCCATCTTTCAGAGCCCCACGTATGGAGGCAAGCGCGTCCTGGTCGCGGTCTTCGTTTTGAAGAAAGCGGCAGTCGCGGTAGAGAATTTCATCCGCACTATAGCCCGTTAAGCGCTCAAAGCCTTTATTGACATAAATGAGGATGTTTTCATCCCCTTCCTGCTCAGCGACGACGATGCCGTCTTCAGATGCATCAATAATACGTTCGAGCAGCTCTGGACTGATCAATGGAGATCGTTTCATCAAGGGGTTCCTGTTGCAGCTCCAGTCCTTTCCGTTGGCTACGGTAGTCATTCTCACCGATAGCCAAGCGGGATTTTCAATTACTTATTATAGGTCGGATAGCAAATGCTCCAATGGCTATCGCGTCCCATCATGGCGAGCGTCGCTCTACATTGCAATCGTGAGTACTATCTTAGCGTTAGCGGCGATCAGTTTCATGCATGTTATGCATGTGCCTGCATATCAACTTGGTTATATAAGCTCCTTGGCGAGCGTTGTATCAAGATGACAGAATGTTTTTTTGGATGGCTCAGTGCTGCTAAGGAGATCAAGGATGTCACGTATTCGGATTCGCTATTGTACCCAGTGCCAGTGGTTGTTGCGCAGTGCTTGGTATGCTCAAGAGCTACTCTCCACTTTTGGTGAGACGTTAAAGGAGGTGTCGTTAGCACCCTCCCATGGCGGTACTTTCGAAATCTGGTATGAGGAGACACTGCTGTGGGAGCGCAAGCGGGACGGTGGCTTCCCGGATATCAAGCTTCTGAAGCAGCGGGTGCGAGATCAGTTGGAACCCGGTCGTGACTTAGGCCACATTGACCGATGAGCCAGGATCGGCAAGCGATTTTTTATGGCTTGGGAGCGGTAGCACTGTGGTCAACCGTGGCCACGGCATTCAAGTTGGCCTTAGCATGGATGAGCCCACTGGAGCTAATGTGGCTGGCTGCGCTTGTTTCATGGGCATTAATGGGAGCGCTGGTTATTCGGCGTGGCGATATGCCCATTGCGCTAAGATCTGGCTGGAGAACCGCTGCCTGGGCGGGGTTAATGAACCCGGTGGCTTACTACTTGGTGTTATTTGCCGCCTATGATCGTTTGCCAGGTCAGGAGGCGATGGCGCTGAATTACACTTGGGCGTTGGCAATGGCTTTTTTGGCCGTTCCCTTGCTGGGGCAACGCATAACGCGCATGGATATTGTCGCTGGGTTGGTCGCTTACGCGGGGGTATGGGTGATAGCGACGCGCGGCGAAGTGTTCAATGTCTCATTTGCGGATCCTTTAGGCGTGATGCTGGCACTGGCGTCGACGCTGCTGTGGGCGCTTTATTGGCTGCTCAATGCGCGTGATCAACGCCCACCGTTAGTCGGCCAATGGCAAAATTTCAGCGTCGGCTTGCCTGTATTGACCCTACTGTTACTACTTGTGGGCCCAGGCTTGCAGTGGCACGGATGGTCAGCCTTTGGCGCTGGGGTTTATGTGGGGCTGTTTGAAATGGGCGTGGCGTTTATTTTGTGGCAGTTGGCAGTTCATCAAGTGTCTCGTACCGCTAAAGTGTCTAATCTTATTTTCCTATCCCCACCTGTGTCACTTATGCTGCTGTTTCTGGTGGTAGGGGAACCTATTTTAATATCTACAATAATTGGTTTGGTATTGATTTTATTGGGATTAGGGTTGCAGCAGTTGCAGAAAACAAGCTGATTCAGAGTGCTTTTCTAAATTGTTCCAAATTTTTTTTGTATTTTTTTGTATTTTTTTGTTTTTATGTATTACGATTAGCTGGTGAGAGCTGCATAAGCATATCTGCTAGCAAGCTTAATAAATTATGATTATTTTTAAATTATCACTTCTGCAAATAGGTGCTAGTCTTGGGTGGTTAGCCGTATAAAAAAGCAGGGGGGCTAAACGCTTAGCTGGGTGGCCAGCAGAGTGATATCAGATATAGGGAACGTAAAAAATGGAACACGTAGTAGCTACTAGAATTAATAAATTTAACCTTCGCCGTGTTTCTCTACCGTTAATAGCGGTTACATTGGCTTTTTGCCCCCTCACTAGTGCAATAGCTCAAACAATTCCTCAAAGCCTATATGCTCCTGGCAATGACGATTTACAAAGCGTTGTGCAGAAAGCAATTGCTACCAACCCTGAGGTCGAAGCGGCTTGGAGAGGGCTTAGCGCAGCTGAGAACGATATTGGTGTCGCTCGTGGTAATTATTTGCCCAGCGTTGATGTCGCGGCTGGTATTGGCAGACAGGCGCAAGAGGGTGATGGTCGCGGTAGCTATAACAGTGATTTTGCCGAGCTGACGCTGACTCAAATGGTGTTTGATGGTTTCGCTACAAGAAGTGAAGTCGAGCGATTGGATCGTTCAAAATTGGTTACTTACTATGAGTTAATTAGCGCTAGTGAAAATGTAGCGCTTCAGGCCTCGCAGGCGTACCTGGATGTTGCTCGTCAACGTGAATTAGTAAGACTCGCGCAGCAGAATTATGCTGAGCATCAGCGCGTATACCGTCAAATTGAAGAGCGCACAGCATCTGGAGCAGGACGGGGTGTTGACCTTGAGCAGATCAATGGTCGATTGGCGCTGGCTGAGTCTAACCTGATGACGGAAGCGACCAACTTACATGATGTGACTGCACGATATATGCGCATTGTTGGCGAGTTACCTGCGCAAAATTTAATGGCAGCCCCTTCGCTAGACGAGTTCTTACCTGCTGATGTAAGTGAGGCCGTCAACCTTGCGTTTGAAGGTAATCCTGATTTTCATGCGGCTATCGAAAATATCAATGTTCAACGTGCTGAGCGAGAAGGCTCGCGCGCGGCGTTTATGCCTCGCCTAGAGATTCAAGGCAGGACGGGCACCAACAACCAGAGTGACTCCATTGCTGGCCGTCGTGATGAGCATAGTATTCAGCTAGTGGCGAGTATGAACTTGTACAATGGTGGGAGCGACCGCGCTGCTTTCCTGGCTGCAAGTGATCGCATTGAAGAAGCTGTGAGTCAGCGAGAGCTGGCATGTACTAATGTGCGTCAAACAACGCAAATAGCGTATAACGATGGACGACGTCTTCGCGAACAGCTTACCTATTTAAATCAGCACCGTTTGTCTATTGATCGCGTTAGAGGTGCCTACCAGCAGCAGTTCGATATTGGCCAGCGTACTTTGTTAGATGTTCTTGATAGCGAAAACGAATACTACGATGCTAGCCGTGCTTACGCGAACGCCGAGTATGATGTCGTTTTAGCAGATGCGCGAACACTGGCCGCGACTGGGCAGCTTATGCAAGCGCTAGAAATCATGCGTGATGATATGCCCACCTTGGCTGAACTTGGCAATGATGGCGTCGAAATCACGCCAGATATCATTTGCCCAGTAACAGGCCCCGGCGGGTTTACGCTGCAAGATTTCACGGGTGGTTTGTCAGCGCCTGCTCCAACACGCGCACCCGATGTGACTCTTTCAGCGGATGCCCTATTTGCAATTAATAGCGCTGAGCTAGGATTAGATGCACGTCAAGCGTTAACGAATTTGGCCGATGAGATTAAAGGTCGCACTGGTCTAGCTCGCATTTTCATTGCTGGCCATGCTGACACGACCGGCACGGATGCAATTAATGACCCGCTTTCTCAGCGTCGCGCTGACAGCGTAGCTCGTTTCCTTGTCGAGCAGGGAGTGGATCAAAATTTAATCCAAACGGCTGGCTATGGCTCTAATCGTCCTGTTGCTTCAAATGACACTGTTGAGGGGCGCAGCCAGAATAGACGAGTAGAGGTTACCTTAGAGCGTCTTGATGAATTTAATACGTAAGACATTCTTTAAAGATCGGTCTGATACGCCTAAATATTAGGTTATATCGACGCATTGAAGTTGGCACATAGCGTGTAAAGTCGCTATGTGCTGTTTTTTTATAAAGAGGTGGAAATTGGCAGAGCTTGATCAAACCCTTTCTCTAAGCAGGCCGCCGGGTTCCTCATTGGCTAGTGATGAGCTTCTGCTCTGTTTACAAGCAGTGGCCAGAATACATCAACATGAGGTCTCTTCTGAGTCACTAACGGCGGGCCTGCCTCTTGAACAAGGCAAGTTGACGCCAAGTGTTTTTGCCAGATCCGCCTCACGCGCCGATATGACTGCTCGTATTATAAAGAGCCGTTTGCAAGACCTTAACCCGGAATTGTTCCCCGCTATCTTGCTTCTGGAGCCCGGTCGGGCATGCGTTTTAAATGCTATTGATCTAAAAAGAAGAGCAGCAAAAGTTATATTTCCAGAGCTCAATGATGCTGAAGTAGAAGTGCCCTTAGATGAGCTTGTTTCTAGTTATTCCGGTGAGGCTATTTATGTTCGGCCAAGGCTGCGATTAGATAATAATCCTGACACTAAGAGTAAGAAGGGAGCGCATTGGTTCTGGGGAGTTATAAAAGAGAACAGAAAGCTTTATCGCGACATTGTTATTGGCTCTGTAGCAATTAATTTGTTTGCGCTTGCCATGCCTTTGTTCGTTCTCAATGTTTATGATCGAGTTGTTCCAAACCAGGCGACTGAAACGCTCTGGGTATTGGCTTTTGGTGTTTTTATCGTACTTTGCTTTGATTTGGCGCTTCGCTTAATGCGCAGTGGCTTCGTTGATTTGGCAGCTAGCCGTGCCGATGTGAAATTGTCGTCATCGATTATGGCAAAAACACTTGGCATGAGGTTAGAGGATCGTCCTGCTTCTACGGGTTCTTATACTTCCACGCTACAGTCGTTTGAATCGGTGCGTGCCTTTATTGGTTCGGCCACTATTTTAGGCATTGTAGATCTCCCGTTTGTTTTAATGTTTATGGCCATTATTGCGTTAATTAACCCTTGGTTGGTATTGCCGGTAATTGTTGGTGTTTTGTTCATTTTGCTCTATGCACTTGCTGCCCAAGGAAAGCTGCATGAACTTTCGCAAACGACATGGGAGGTGGGAGCACAGCGCAATTCGTTACTGGTAGAGTCGGTTTCTCAACTTGAAAATGTTAAGGCACTCCGCGCCGAAAGCCGTATTCAACGTCATTGGGAAAAAGCGACGGCTTTTTTGTCACGCACGAGTGCCCAGTTACGTCTTGTCAGTACCTCCGTCTCCAATGTGGCGCAGTGGACGCAAAACAGTGTGGCGGTCAGCGTTATTATTGTGGGTGTTTATCAGATCATTGAGGGAAACCTTACCCAGGGCGGACTTATCGCGGCTTATATGATTTCCTCTCGTGCAATGGCACCCATTAGCCAAGCTGCTGCACTACTCGCCCAGTACCATCAGTCATCAACCGCGTTAGAGTCGCTTGATAACGTAATGAATAAGCGTGTCGAGCGAACAGAAGGGAAAGTCTATGTGGAAAAGCCGAGCGTAGCTGGGAGCATTCGCATTGATAAGGTAACGTTACGTTATCCTAATGAGGAACGTGATGCGCTTCGTGATGTATCCATTTCAATTAAAGCCGGTGAAAAAGTTGCATTATTAGGACGTATCGGTTGCGGTAAATCTTCCCTTAATAAACTTGTTCTTGGTTTTTACTTGCCGACGGCGGGTGCTGTCATGATTGACGGCGTTGATATTCGCCAAATTGATCCACTGCAATTGCGTCGCCATATTGGTTATGTGCCACAGGACGTCAGCCTCTTTTCAGGCAGCTTGCGAGATAATATTGTAGCCGGTGGTGGCAGTGATCGTATTCATGATGATGAGTTGCTTAAGGCGCTGGAAATTGCCGGACTACAGTCGTTAGTCAATAGCCACCCTCGTGGCGTTGACTTACAGGTAGGCGAGCGGGGGCAGGCTCTATCTGGCGGCCAAAAACAGTCGGTTGCTATTGCGAGAGCATTGGTTCATGACCCCGCTATATTGCTGCTTGATGAGCCCACAAGCTCAATGGATAACGCAAGTGAAGAAGCATTTAAAGCCAGCCTCACCAAAGTAGCAGAAGGTAAAACCATGTTAGTGGTTACCCATCGAACTTCACTGCTCTCGTTGGTAGATCGAATTATTGTGATGGATGCAGGTAAAGTGGTGGCAGACGGGCCGCGTGACACGGTAGTCGAAGCGCTTCGTAAAGGACAGATCGGGAGGGCATCTTAATGGCCCGGAAAGTTCCTGATACTGCCGAACAAAAAGGCTTTGAAGCTATCGGTCGTTTTTCTGAAAAGGGAAAGAAGCCATTTCGTCCTTTTATGGATCGCCTCTTTGCCAAGCGAGTCACCTCTGCCCATTTAAATCGAGATTGGGCAAGCGATACCGATTGGGCTCGATTGCAGCAGGAGCCTATTCGGGCGCGTTTATTTCTCTATACCATATGTTTGACTTTTATAGCGCTGATTACGTGGGCCTATTTTGCCCCCATTGACGAAGTTACACGTGGTAGTGGGCGCGTAATACCAGCGAGTCAGCTGCAGCGTATCCAGTCTTATGATGGCGGTGTTGTCGAACAGATTATGATACGTGAAGGTCAAGTGGTAGAGGCGGGGCAAGTGCTTATGCAGATTGACCCTACTCGCTTTGTGTCTGATTTCCGAGAAAACCGGGCACAGCGCTTTGCCTTAGAAGCAAGGGCCGAACGCTTTCGCGCCTTAGTGACAGATACGCCATTCGAGCCTTCCGAAGAGTTGCTTCAGGAAGTTCCTGCCATTGCTATGCAGGAACGAGAGGTATATGAAAGTCGTCGCGAAGAGCTTCGTGAACAAGAGAATGTTTTAAATGATCGCATTCGTCAGCGCCGGGAAGAGTTAAGAGAGGCTATTGCCAGGCGAGACACTGCTCAGCGTGAAGCCAATATGGCGAGTCAAGAACTTAACCTTACACGTCCCTTGCTGGCTTCAGGTGCTGTATCAGAAGTTGAGATTTTGCGCTTACAGCGCGATGTATCTCGTGCGACGGGTGAGCGCAGCCAGGCTGATGCAGCTGTTTCACGCTTGGAAGCCGCTGTGGAAGAGGCTCAAGGGCAGCTACTTGAGCTAGGTGCTGAACGAAGAAGCGAGTGGCGTAATGATCTCGCTCAAACGTTAGGAGACTTAAACTCGTTGCAGCAGTCAGGTACGGGGTTGCAGGACCGTGTACGGTTGACCGAAATTCGCTCCCCCGTCCATGGCGTTGTGCAGCGCATCCACATCAGCACGATAGGTGGTGTTGCCCAGCCTGGGCAAGAAGTCATCGACATTGTGCCTACTGATGATCAACTGTTGGTTGAAGCGCGCATTGCGCCACAAGATATTGCGTTTTTGCACCCAGGCCAACCAGCGACTATTAAACTAACTGCTTACGACTACGCCATTTATGGTGGGCTTCAAGCTGAGCTGGATCATATCAGTGCCGATACCATCACTGACGATGAAGACAATACTTTCTATCTTGTGCGGGTGCGGAGTGTAGTCGATGCCGATCTAGCCGACTCGTTACAAATCATCCCAGGTATGACAGCGCAAGTAGATATTATTACCGGTAAGCGTACCGTTATGCAGTTCTTGCTTAAGCCGATTTTAAGGGCGTGGCGAGATTCAATGGGGGAACGATAATGATAAATTGGTTTGTAACCGTTGACGGTAACCTCAAATCTCGCTGGCAAAAAGCTTTTCCCGAGATGATAGCTTCTAAGCCAGAAGAGTTTATTAATAAACTACGGCCACATGACGTGGTTTGGTTGACGACAACTATTGTCGGGTGGGAAGGGCTTATTGGTGTCGTAAATACCAAAGGTGCAGTTGTTGTTGTGATGAGTTATTCCCCTGATGATCGTGAAGCATTGAGGTCGCTTGATCTTGGTGCGCGGGGATATGTTCATACGCTTGCTGCGCCCGAAGTTCTCAAACAGGTTGAGTTAGTGGTTACGAATCAAGGGGTGTGGGTTGGTCAAGAGTTACTGGCTAAAGTGTTAGGAGGCTCTTTTAAAGCGCTTCTGCAGCGGGTTGAGCGTGATGGTGCTTTTGATACTTCCCAGCTTGGGTGTTTAACGGAACGTGAGCGGGTCGTTGCACTTGCCGTTGTGCGCGGTGCAACCAATAAAGAGGTTGCACGCCAACTAGACATTACTGAACGTACAGTAAAAGCTCATCTTACCGCCATTTTCAAAAAAATGGCGGTTCGGGATCGCCTACAGCTTATTCTGAAGCTTGCGCCGTTAGCAGTACACGCCCCTGATTAAATCTTGTTTTATGTATGAGTATGTTTGGCGACACAATGTATTTCTGCTCTTTTTTCTTTTTTTTCTAACGCTTGTTACTACTCTTTATTGAGCAATTTAATGCCCGGTATTAAAGGATCTTCACTGCATTGTCCGTCTTCATCCAGCAAGTCTAGCACTGGGCCTTCTATTCTGGCGGGTGGCCTTGTGCATGCTTTGGATGGCATAGGCGATATTGTGATTTCCATGTGGCTTAATAAGCACACAGACCTTGTGGAATTAAAGCAGGTAATGCTGATCTCGGTAAGCGATGGCTATCAGCGTGCGCAAGTCATCTCTGTACAGCTTGATTTTAGCTACTTGCAGGCTGGCAACTGGGCAGCATTACTTCCCACTTTGAAACATGCCGTAACCCGACTGGAGCGCAAGTTTCACCACCCTTTGGTGTGGTGTCGTTTGGAGTGGCCTTTTGCAGTGCGCGAGTGGCATTGGCAGGCGTTAAAGCAAGAGATTAAGCGCTATAAGCGTAACTATTGGCGCAGCGGCTTGGCGTGTGTGGGCAAGAAATCCCCTCGACTATTGCTGACTGAGATGGAGCTTAACGCCAACGCCTGTTTGTACGCAGGCAACCGGGTTGCGCATGCCGAAGTCAACCAGGCCCACCTAGAGCGTTATATAAAAGCGCGTCATGGTTCAAGTCAGATGCCTGATTTTGCCGATGATATGCCGGTATGGAGCTTTTCCACTGCTGGTGTGTTTGTTGATGTGAGCGGTGAAGAGCCTAGCATCCATGCTCTGGATACACAGCCGAGGTGCTGGGGTAGGCGAGAGGCGCCACCGCTTACTGTTGAGTCTACCGGCGAGCTGATCGCACGCTCTACGCGTTTTTTGGGTCAACAAGTCAATCAAGATGGCCGTTATGTGTATGGCTATTTTCCCTGCTTCGATCGTCGCATCAATACCTACAATGTATTGCGCCATGCCAGTAGCACTTATGCGTTATTAGAGGGATATGAGGCTTGCGCGAATCAACGGCTACTAAATGATGAACAGCTTAAGCTGCTGCGCCAACAGATATCCTGGGCGCTATCCGGCTTGCGTTCTCAGTTTGTTATTCATCGCCGAGGGGCGGCCTACGTGGTGGATACAGGCAATATCATCAAGTTGGGTGCCAATGCGGTCGCTATTCTTGCGCTGGTTAAGTATCACCAGGTAACGGGAGATGATCGTTATGCTGATCTGGCTGATGCGCTGGCACTGGGAATTGCAAGAATGCAGGAAGCCGATGGTAGCTTTGTGCACGTGCTTAACGCTGCGGATTTATCGGTCAAGGAAAAGACCCGCATCATTTATTACGATGGTGAAGCCGCCTTTGCCCTCATGCGGCTTTACGAGCATACCCATAACCGTCGCTGGCTGGACTGCGTGGTTAAAGCATTTGACTATTTTATTGCTAGCGGACATGAAAAAGCACACGACCATTGGCTTGCCTATTGCTCAAATGAATTGGTGTCACATTGTCCTGAGCGAAAATATTTTGCCTTTGCGGTGCGCAATATCGCAGATTATGTCGATTTTATTAGAGAGCGTGTCACTACCTTTCCAACGTTGCTTGAGTTATCGATGGCGTTTCACAAGACGCTGCTCAAGCTGGAGACGCGCCCTGATTTAGCCGATGTACTGAACGGTTTTGATGTTAATAGGTTTTACCGGGCACTGCATACCAGAGCCAACTATCTTCAGAATGGTTTTTTCTGGCCGGAAGTGGCGATGTACTTCAAGGCGCCCGCGACTATTGTGGATGGTTTCTTTATTCGTCACCACAGCTTTCGGGTAAGGATTGACGATGTAGAGCACTATCTATCAGGGTTAGTGGCTTATCAGCAACTGCTGCGCAAAGGCAAGCATGCCCATATCAGACCGCCGTTAGCGAGTAGGCTTGATGCAGCGACTATGGCGTTGGCCACTGGGGGGGAGTGGCTATCAGTCCCGCCTGATGGATGGCTGGCGGGTGGGCTATGTTGCTGGTCGAGATCCTTTCAACCGGGGCAGGTGGTTGCCGCTCGGGGTAAGGAAATGACGACAGGTTTTTTGCCTATGGCAGCAGTGAAGACACTGGTTGCCAAAGGCGCTTCTGCAGTGCTGTGCGAGGATGGCGAGGCGTATCGTGATAGTGGTGTGCCCGTGTTACAAGTGCAGGATGTGCGTGCAGCTACACTGGCTTTGGGGCAGTGGCAACGGCGCAGCTATGCTGGTCGAGTGGTTGGTATTACCGGCAGTGCAGGCAAAACAACGGCAGTGACGATGCTAGCCCATGCGCTGAACTACACCGGTTCAGTCGGGCAAACGCAGGGCAGTGCCAACCTGCCGATTGGTATTGCCTGGAACATCGCTTCGATGCCGCAAGAAGCTCCATACTGGGTCGTTGAAATGGCCATTGGCTCCATGGTCAAAAACACGGATCTGGCTCGCCCTGATATTGCCATTATTACTAATATTGCCGCGTCGCATCTGGCATATCACCATACGTTGGATGAAATTGCCCGTAAGAAAGCGCTTATTTTTCAGAGCATGCCACCCAATGGGTTGGCTATTCTCTACCGGGATATACCTCAGTATGCTTACCTTGCTAGCCAAGCGAAGCGTCATTACTTACAGGTAGTTAGTTTTGGCGAGCATCCTGACGCTGACATACGGCTGCTTGAATTTGCAGGTAATCGCGGGTGCATTACGTTCGATGGTGCTTCATATGAGCTCTGCATGAGCGCCGCTGGGCGTCATATGCTGCTTAACGCCATGGCGGTATTAGCAGTGGCACGTCACGATAGCTTGCCTTTGGACACAATCATGTCCCGCTTAGCGTCTTTTCAGGCGGTAGCAGGCAGAGGCGAGATACGGGCCGTTGAGTACCTGGGGGTGGCAATCATTCTCTACGATGAAGCTTATAATGCCAATCCGCTATCGATGCGCATGGCGCTTGAGGCCTTCTCAGACCTGCCTGTGGCTGGGGATCACAAGCTGTTGATTATCGGGGATATGCTGGAGCTTGGATCAGAGGCAGATGTATTGCACCAAGAGCTTGCTCCTATTCTAACCGCGCTATCGGCAAGGCGTATATTACTGTGTGGTCAATATTGCCAAGCATTAGCACCACTTTTAGGGGGAGAAGAGGCCGGAGTCTTCCACTTCGCGGATGTTAAAGCCCTTGAAGCAGCACTGCCTGACCACTTAATGCCGCAAGATAGCGTACTGGTTAAGGCGTCCCATGGCATTGGGTTGCACTCGCTTTTTTCACATCTGCCCCGTGAATAGGCTCCTATCATCAACCCCGCGTTGGTGGGTCGCTCTGATACTGCTGTGTGCAATGCTGGGCAAGCTAACGCCTGCTATTGCTCAGCCGGAGCCTGAAGCTGGCGAATGCTATTACCTGCAGCGTGATAGAGCACTTGAGGAGCTGGTACATGAGCGAACTCATACCGAAAACGTTGATGACATTCATTTCTTTGTCGAGGCTGCTGATCAGCGTGAGGTACTAACCTCCACGTGGCTTGATGACTTGGAGCGGCAGCTAGTGGTGGCGGATGTACTCTATCGCGACGTATTGGGCCTTACACCGCCCTTGCTAATGCCGCGCTATCAACGTGCAAATTTCATTATGGTGATTTTACGCGACGACCAAACACGCGGGGGCCTAGCTTATGATGAAGTTGTACGTAGCCCTACCGCGCCTGATTGTCATATTCGTATGTCTCTGGGCGGGGAGGTGAATGCCGCACAAAACGTAACCCCTGCACATGAGCTTTTTCATCTTTATCAAAATGCGCACATGATGTTCAAGCAAGCATGGGTTCATGAAGGATTAGCGCGCTGGTCGGAAACATTATTGAGAGGGGATCTGCATAAGGGGCATCCCTTGCCCGCTAATGTCGAGGAGCTTGAGATAGTGATGCAAGAGAGCTATGGCGCAGCGCCATTTTGGCAACGGCTGTTTTATCTGCTTGATCCCGTGGGAAATATCTCCATTCCCGATGAGGTTAAAGAGAAGCACTATCACGATGGCAGTCAGGCGGTCACAGCCACCGCGTTGTATGGGAGTAAATTCCTGCCACATCTATTCTCCTCACTGAATGAGGCCGGCGTGGTGCTGGCTCATCAAGAGCAATGGCCTGTATATGGCTGGGCAGAGGCAGAGCAGCGCAGTTTGCGCCATAATGAAGTCATTCTATCCGCCGTGCATCATGCGGTTTCAACCTATCTGACGATAGAAAATCAGCCGGACGAGTTACTTGCCTTTATGCAACTTATTGCGCCCATGGCTGATCGATGAGCAATCCAGCACTGCTCAGTGAAGGGGGTGAGGTTCATAGCGACCAAGTCCGCGACTTAATGGTTGCGCTGGCACGCGCGGTGCTGTGGCCATTTCGCTGGCGGGTGGCCACTATCCTGTTGATGCAGATCGCCAGCCAGGTAATGCTATTGGCAAGCCTAGTACTCCCCTGGCAACTGCTTCAAGTGCTGATAACCGGTCATAGTCGCATTGGTGACTGGGTGCCTGGGGCGGACACCACCGGTGGCAAAATAACGGTGCTGATAGCATTGGCAGTACTCTGCTTTTGCTCCTACGCCCTGCTTCAATTGCTGGTTAAAAAAGCCGTAGCGAGTCTTGCAGCAACGATACTGCTGCACCTTAATAAAACCCGGCTGGTTGCCAATCACCGCTTACTTGGCAAGCGTGTACTAGGTGTTGTGATCGGAGCCTTATCATCAACGGTTATTGCCTTACTGTTCTGTCTGCTGATCGCTTTCCTGCATCCCCTGTTAGCGCTATTGGCCGTTTTATGTGTGCTGGGGTTGGTAATGGCTGTTGGCTTCTATTACCGTTTTGAAAGGGTACAGAAAATCCAGAACACACTTCAGGGCAATGTTCTTACTGTGATCAATGTCAGTTTTGTATTGGGGTTTTTGATCATTGTATTGGATTACCTTAATGGCACTATGCGCCCGCTTCTGACGCTATTTATATTGTTGCTGAGTATGCGCCAATTAATGGCGGCAAGTAGTAATGGGCTGGTCAATTTCTTGAGCATTATTAAGTATTTTCAGCAGATTAATATGCTGCTTTTGCCGCGCTCGCAACAGGTCTCGCTGTTTTCAATGACTGATTTTGTACGGCGTTTCGAGCAAGCAACTCTCATGCAATGGCTATTACCCTGGTTAGTTGAACGTCAGCACTGTAACCAAGGTCTTGATGTTTTACAGTGCCGTCTGCTGCATGGGCGAGCGATAGCGCAAGTATTAGTTCGCGATATGGATGGTAACGGCGCTGCGCGCTATGTCTTGCTTAAGTGTTATGTACCTGCCCGGGAAAATGAAGCACTTCATGAGGCAGCGCTTCTGCAAGATGTCAGCGGCTATTGCTATGGCGCCACCCCCACGGTACCTGTTTTACTCGACAGTGGCCGTTTGCCTTGGTGCTCTTTTGTATTGGTGAAGGTGGGTGATAAGCCTCCACAATGGAAAAATTCTGAAGAGCGCAAGCCCTGGATGAGCGAGCTACGCCAATGTCTGCTGCATGTTCCTTTAGCTGACAGACTTATTACGCAATACACTGCCACTTTCGCCTCATTACCCGAGCGCATGAAAAAAATAAAGGCTTCACATTTTGCCTATTTGACCCACGGGGATAAAGAGAGCTTTCAAATTGAGCGTTTAATGCTGCTATGGCCACTAATGGTGGCTGAGGTGGAAAGAATTCCAAAATGTCTAACGGTGCAGAACCCGAGTAGTGCACGCATGGCCACTATAGACAGCCATATGATGATGATGGACTGGTATGGCTGGGTATATGACACCGTTGGGGCATACTGGCCATTATCAGCAAAACTGCATTCCGACATGCTAGACGTGATTGGCAGTGAATGGGAAAACCCAATTACTCAGCAGCGCTGGGCTGAATTTAATTCACCCTCCATGGCTGCGAACTACACTGCTTTAGCTGCGCGTACGCATGAGTTTTGTCAGCGCTGTCAGGCTAATAACGATTCTGGAGCACTCAATATGATTGCAGGGCTTATCAAAGCCTATGAGGCAATCAGTCTGCCCGATTAGCCGCTGTTGAAACGTTCTATCGCACGCTCGAATATCATCACCGCTTCAAAACATGTTCAGCCCCTTGCTTGCCGCATTGCTCGTATTGTCCACCGGTACAATATGAAACCTTCTTGATCACGACTAACCTTGTTCCAAAATGCCGCTAATAGCCATTTATCATCAGGTTTGAGCAATGCGGCAACCTCTTTAATTAAGCAGCGGGTGGGGAACAGCACATGGCAACGGTTATCGCGATATCAGGTCAAGCATGGGCACGTGACGAAGATGGCAATTTGCGTGAATTGCGCATTGGCGATGTGCTTCAAGAGGGCGAAACGCTCATCACATCTGCAAATGGCCGTGTAGAGCTAGATTTTGCCGATGGTACAGGCGCTCATGTTGTCGAGGGCGGTCAAGAAGTTGCCGTTACTCCTGAACTTGATACTGACGCGATAGTAGCCACCGATGCCAGTGCTCTGGATGATGACTTAGAAGCACTACTCGCCGCGCTTGAAGATGAAGACGGAGACCTGCTTGACCTGTTGGATGCTACTGCAGCCGGCGCCGGTGCGGCTGGCGGCGGTGGTGGCGGTAGCAGCTTTGTGCGTATTGCCCGTATTGCTGAAGAAACGGATCCGCTTAGTTTTAGTACTGAAGGCGGCCTGGGAGAGGGCGAGTTTTTTGAGCTTGGTGGAGGCGGCGTAGCTACTGCGGCAGACGTAGATGATACTGACGCTGACGCTGATGCCGATTCTGATGCAGACGCAGACGCAGATGCAGACGCAGACGCAGATGCGGATGCAGATGCAGATGCAGATGCAGATGCGGATGCAGACGCTGATGCGGATGCAGACGCTGATGCGGATGCAGACGCTGATGCGGATGCAGACGCTGATGCGGACGCCGATGCCGATGCCGATGCCGATGCCGATGCAGACGCAGACGCAGACGCAGACGCTGATGCGGACGCCGATGCTGATGCAGATGCCGATGCAGATGCAGATGCTGACGCTGACGCTGACGCTGATGCTGATGCTGATGCGGATGCAGACGCCGATGCGGATACGGATGCTGACGCCGATGCGGATGCTGATGCTGATGCTGATGCTGATGCTGATGCAGACGCCGATGCAGACGCAGACGCAGACGCAGACGCAGACTCCGATTCAGATGTGGACTTGGAAGCCACCATCACCATCGACCCAATTACCGGGGATGATGTGATCAACGGCGAAGAAGCCGATGGTGATATCACCATTACCGGCACCGTCGGCGGCGATGCCCGCGAAGGCGACACTGTCACCCTGACCGTGGGCGGCCAACAGTTTACCGGTCTGGTCACTACCGATAGCGACGGCAACCTGACTTACGCCATTGACGTCCCTGGCGCGCTGCTGGTCGAGAATGACAACATCACCGCGAACGTGACCGGTAGCGATGACGCTGGCAACGCTTATAGCGCCGATACCGACCGTGATTACAGTGTCAACCTGGATGCCACCGCCACTATCACCATCGACACCATTGCTGGTGACGACATAATCAATGGCGAAGAAGCTGAAGGTGACATCACCATTACCGGCACCGTCGGTGGCGACGCTCGCGAAGGCGACACTGTCACCCTGATCGTGGGCGGCCAACAGTTTACCGGCCTGGTCACGACCGATAGCGACGGCAATCTGACTTACGCCATCGACGTCCCTGGCGCGCTGCTAGCCGAGCATGACAACATTACAGCCAACGTGGCCGGTAGCGACGACGCTGGCAATACTTATAGCGCCGATACCGACCGCGACTACGGTGTCAACCTGGATGCCTCCGCCACTATCACCATCGACATTATTGCCGGCGACGACGTAATCAATAGCGAAGAAGCTGAAGGTGACATCACTATCACCGGTAACGTGGGCGGCGACGCTCGCGAAGGCGACACTGTCACCCTGACCGTGGGCGGCCAACAGTTTACCGGCCTGGTCACGACCGATAGCGAAGGCAACCTGACTTATGCCATTGACGTCCCTGGTGCGCTGCTGGCCGAGAATGACAACGTCACCGCCAACGTGACCGGCAGCGACGACGCCGGCAACGCCTACAGCGCCGATAACGACCGTGATTACGATGTTGATACTTCCGCTCCCATTGCCGATCCGATTTTAACAACAGCTGATATTTATGATGGCAATGGCACCATTCAAGATTTAAATCCGCTGCTATTTAAGGCGTTTACAGTTGGTGGTGGAGTATCTTTGTTACCTTCTGGGGAGTATGAACAAACTCCTGTAGTTGAAGAGCAGGAGCCATCACTAGGTGGTTTTGATGAAGGAGTGGCTGAAGAAGACCTAACCTTTATACTCACCTCTTTACCTGATTTTGGTTCGCTTTACTTAAATACTGGCGCTGGCTATGAACTGGCAACAATAAATAGCGAGTTTAGTACAGAGAGCACTCTTTACTGGGCGGTCACTCAGGATCAGCTCAAAGAAGCCATGCAGTCTGTTAGTTCCACTACACTCAGTGGACGGTATGCATCAAATTGGCGTTCCGGTGATGTTGATATTTATGGTTATAACTTAGATGGTACGAAAAATGATGGTTTAGTTAGAGGTCAATCTGGCGGACGGTTAGGTATTACAGACAACACAGGTAATCAGTTGGAGGAGCCTGAGCAGTTAGGCTATCGAGATGGCAAGTCAGAGACAATGATCTTTGACTTCAAACGTCCTGTGGGCGAGGCTAATATTAGTGTCGCTAACTTGGTCGCTAGTGAGGGCGAAGTTGGCTCTGTTGCGGCTTATCTAAATGGTGAAAAAGTTGGCGAATGGACATTTAGTGGTGTCAATGGCGCTACTTTAAATGGCGTGCCAGTCGATTTCACGCCAGGCAATGGTTACAGCAATCAAAGTTTCACACTCGAAGGTGTGATTTTTGATCAGTTGCGTTTTACGGCTAAACCATATGCAGATGGCGTCACAGGTCAAGTGCCTACTGATAATAGCGATTACTATTTAACGTCTATTGAGTATAAGGAAGTACCTCAGTCTGGCTTCCAATATAAGGTGGTAGATGCTGCTGGTAATGAAAGTAGCGAAGTAGATGTTGTTATTGGTAAGCCGGAGACACAGAGCGAAGTACCTGATGATCTTGGCCCCAATGTGACTGTTGAACTGCTCGGTGCAGGCGATGATGGTATATATAATGCTCAAGAAATTGCAGCAGGTGTCGAAAACTCGGTTGAAGCTAATATTGAGCTTGGCGGCACTACCAAAGTAGGTGATTTGATTGTCGTCAGTTCTAACACGGCAACAGAACCACTTTTGAGTCGCGCTGTGACACAGAGTGATTTGGAAAATGGTTTGCGTGTGCAAGTCCCCGTCACTGAGGGAACGACAACAGTTGATGTAACGGCCACGGTTACTGACTCCTCAAACAACAGCAGTAGTGCGCAGGATGAAAAAGGTGTTGTCAATGTAGTTCTAGAAGCCACTATCAATATTGACACCATCGCGGGTGATGATGTCATCAACGGCACCGAAGCCGAAGGCGACATCACCATCACCGGTACGGTGGGCGGCGACGCCCGTCAGGGCGACACCGTCACCCTGACCGTGGGCGGCCAAGCGTTCACTGGGTTGGTGGGTGAAGACCTGACCTTCGCCATCGACGTGCCTGGATCACTTCTGGCCGACAACGACACCATCAGTGCCGAAGTCACCGGCACTGACGACGCGGGCAATGCCTACAGCGCTGAGACCAACCACGGCTACGACGTCAACCTCGACGCCAGCGCCACGATCAGCCTCGACACCATCGCCGGTGACGATGTCATCAACGGCACCGAAGCCGAAGGCGATATCACCATCACCGGTACGGTGGGCGGCGACGCCCGTCAGGGCGACACCGTCACCCTGACCGTGGGCGGCCAAGCGTTCACTGGGTTGGTGGGTGAAGACCTGACCTTCGCCATCGACGTGCCTGGATCACTGCTGGCTGACAACGACACCATCAGTGCCGAAGTCACTGGTACCGACGACGCGGGTAATGCCTACAGCGCTGAGACCAACCACGGCTACGACGTCAACCTCGACGCCAGCGCCACGATCAGCCTCGACACCATTGCCGGTGACGATGTCATCAACGGCACCGAAGCCGAAGGCGACATCACCATCACCGGTACGGTGGGCGGCGACGCCCGTCAGGGCGACACCGTCACCCTGACCGTGGGCGGCCAAGCGTTCACTGGCCTCGTCGCTGAAGACCTGACCTTTGCGATTGACGTCCCAGGATCGCTCCTGGCTGACAACGAGACGATCAGTGCCGAAGTCACCGGTACGGATGAGGCGGGTAATAGCTACAGTGCTGATGTCGCGCGCGATTATCAAATTGATGCAACACCCACTGCTTCCGGCGGGCAGATTGTTGGTAAGGAAGACACAGCCCTGACGCTGAAGTGGAGCGAGTTCAACATCACTGATGACTCACCTGGGGCTGATCTAGGGGTAGTTATTACGCGTTTGCCAGCATCTGGAGTACTTCAATCACTGGGCAGTGATGGCCAGTGGCAGAGTGTTGTAGAGGGTGCAAGCTTCAGTAAGGCGCAGATAGATGCAGGGCAATTGCGCTTCATGCCAAGCGCAAACGAGTCAGGCTTCGATGGATATGGCGGCTCTGAGGTAGGTAACCAGCAGACAGATTACGCTCAGTTGCAGTTCCGACCCATTGATGCTCAAAATGAGGGTGAAGAAACCATCCTTAAAATCGACATTATGCCAGTCGCGGATGCACCAACGATCTCCGTTTCACTAGGCGACACCATTGAGTCAGTACGTGCTTCGGTTATCACGGTCGAACATGGCACTGTCAAAATCACTATTGATGGTATGGATATCAGTGCTGAAGGTATAAGTGGCAAAGTCATCAAGCCACCCTTCAGTGATGGTAATCTCAACCCCGGTAGTGCCAACAATACAAACGGTGTCGATGTCATCGCACTGATTGGAGACTTTAACAAGCTCGTAAATGGAAATCAGGCCGTAAACTCGATCAATGGTCAGGATAAAGATTACATCTTCCTTAACAAGCCTTTAAGCAGTTACAGCATTAACCTCGGTGAGCAGCATCAGAACTCAGGTTACGATGGAAGCATAACTGACTTGGCCACTGGGGTGACCATCAGCGTCAATAATATACGCGGAGTGATATTCGGTGACGGCTCTACCATGCTGCCATCTGATGCAACTACGACAATTACGCAAACAGGTTACGATATCATCGAGGTTGAGCTCAGCGCTCTGCTTACAGATACCGATGGCAGCGAAATCTTGTCGGATATCACGCTGACGAATATTCCGGCAGGCGTGGAGCTAATCGGTGCTGGAGTAATTAGTCAATCGGACGGCAGTTGGCTAGTAACTAATCCTACCGGGGCTAGTATCAACAACTTGTTACTGTCAATGAAAGTGCCAGTCGAAGCAGGTGCATTCGATATTGTTGCCACTGTCACATCAAGTGAAGTTTATCGGGACGCTGCTGGCAATCTACAGGTCGTTGATAGTAATACAAGCACTGATACTACAGCAGTTGAACAATATAATGTTGTAGTAGGCTCGCCAGGTGCAGATAACATCTCGGGTACTAGTGCAAACGATATTGTTATTGGTGATGTTGCGGGTCTGCAGTTGGTGGCAGGTCAAAACTACAACCTTGCCTTTATGGTCGATACCTCTGGTAGTATGTCGGTTGGCGATATTGCCAATACTAAGACGTCGCTTACAAAAGTGTTCAACACGCTTAAAAATAGTGTCGGAGAGGACAGCGCAGGAACCGTTAATATTTTCCTTGTTGAGTTTGACTCTCAGGCAGGAAGAAACGTTAGTGTTAATCTTGCTGATCCACAAGCATTGTCGAAATTGCAGTCAGTATTAGATGGATTGCAGCGTGGCGGTGGAACCAACTATGAAGATGCATTTAAAACTGCTGCTAACTGGTTCCATACTGATGTTGTCCAAAATAACCCTGGCACGAACCTATCCTATTTTATTACCGATGGTTTACCTACCTACTATCAAGACAAAGAGGCTGAGAGTGTAGTAGTAGGCTCTAAATCAAGTAATCGCTGGAACTTAACTATTGACGACATTAATTACGTGCCCGGCCAAGCTTATTCGATGAATATTGATGGTCAGGTTAGGGAAGTAATTGATGCCAGTGGCAATGTGAAACAGTGGAACTTCAGTTCTGGATGTGGTGGTGGAAGCTGGAGCAGTAGTGTGATCGGTAAGGTTATGCCTGAAGGGGATGGCACCTACGAAATTTCTGTACTCAGTGGCAACGGCAGTAGCACCACACAAACAGTAATTCAGAACTCGCTAGAGGCATTTGCATTGCTGGATAACATGTCTTCAGTCAATGCGATTGGTTTAGGCAGTAGCCTTAACGAAAGCAACCTTCGGGCATATGACTCTGACGGAATTGTTCAGTCAGATATTGATCCAGCAGAGCTTGCCGACGCCATTCTTGGACAAAATGTCCAATTGCCGTCTGGCGACGACATCATCTCTGGCGGTGAAGGTAATGATATTCTGTTTGGGGATCAGGTTACCTTCACGGGTATTGATGGTAACGGGTTGCCAGCAATCAAGTCTTATATTGCTGGCCAATTAGGCATCACCGATCCTAACCAAGTGTCTGCTGAGCAAATCCATAATTACATTACAGAAAACCACGGCGAGTTTAACAACTCCACGGAGGCTGGCGGTAACGATATCCTGATTGGTGGAGATGGTGATGACCTTCTATTTGGACAAGGGGGTAATGACACACTGATTGGTGGTACAGGTAATGACATCATGTATGGTGGTAGCGGAGCGAATACCTTTGTATGGGAGTCAGGTGATCAGGGTACAAGCCAATCCCCGGCTGTTGATCAGGTAATGGATTTCACTTTAGGGCGGTTTGGTTTGGATGCTTCTGCAGACAGCCTCGATATTGCGGATCTGTTGCAGGGTGAAAATTCTGAAAACCTGGATCAATATATCAAGGCAGAGCAGCAAGGTGCCGATACAGTATTGCATGTCAAATCTGATGGTGGATTAGCTTTGGATGGTAGCAATGCAGACCAGCGTATTGTGTTGAAAGATGTGGAAATGCCGCAAGGTGGAAGTTCTTCAGACTTTATTCAAAGCATGCTGGAGGATGGCCAGCTTAAGATAGACCAGTAATTAGCACTGTTAAGCAATAAGAAATGCCCCATACTCAAAGTGTGGGGCTTTTTTCAATTGTGAAGGAGGCGATATGTATTTTGATGAAATACAGCTTTTGCGCTGGATGAAAGGCGATAAATTAGCGGTCGAGTATATTGAAATGATTTGTGATGTCGCTCATAAATGGGACGATTTGATTGATAAAGATAAAGAGGTTAGCGATGACTCTATCAATAAGCTCTTTTTTGATGTACTAATTAAACTTCCTCGGAACATTTTTTACCGAAAAAATTTTGATCACCTCAACTCTGTGCTAATGAATGCTATTTCGAATTGGCAAATTGCTACTCAGATGGAAAGGGAAGGGGGAAATTATGAAACCAGTATCGCATTTATTCTGCGTTCTTCGTATGTAGACCTTATTACGCAAGCCGCTTTAATATGTGGTGGGAATCAATGGGCATGTCAGGTGGGAAAAGAAGTAAGAACAATCACACACAACGAAACCTATGAAGGCTATGTTAAAAATCTAGCGATTGAAAAAAACGCTCGATTAACGAAATAGTGATGTGAAATTAGCTGCACTAAACCTAAACCTTACGGGAAATAGCCATGCTCTATATCAAACGCAATACCGCTGGTGAAATCGTGATGCTCAGCAAGGAAGCAAATCCTGAATGTAGTGAAACGATCGCTCCTAACTCACCTGAGATAGTGGCCTTTTTAGCCGATCAGCCAAGCTCTTCTGCGCACTTTCTAGCCTCTGATTTAGCTTTCGTGCGAGTGGTAGAAGATATTTTAGAGGTGCTACTTGATAAGGGAATTATTACGTTTACGGACCTTCCTGAAGCTGCCCAAGCCAAGGTGATGGAGCGGAAGACGTTACGGGTTAAAAACAATGTTGATTTGTTAGGCGGAGATAGCGACACAATTTAATTGTCATGTGTCGCTATCAGACCTACCGGTAGATATCAGAATAAAAATATTAGGCGTGGCGTACGCCTGGCCCGGTAGCACCGTCTACGCCAACCCTAAACAGGCAAGTGAGTTCTTCATTATTAGTAACGCCTTCACCAATCACTTGAATACCCAATGAGTGGCATAGCGTTGCCATACCCCGCACAATGGTTTGCTGTTCTGTTGAGCGATCCAGAGAGTGGATAAGGCTGCTGTCCATTTTCAAGTAGGCCAGTCCAACATCGTGTAAGTCCGCAAGCTTAGTAAACTCTGCCCCGACATGCTCAATACCGAAAGTGCATCCCAATGGGCGTAAAGCTGTGCATAGGCCTCGTAGACTTCCAATCTCATGTGTACTTAGCGTGGCTGGCACTTCAAAGCAAAGCTGTTTGGCTAGCATCGGCTGTGTTTCAAGTAAGGCACGCAATTCATTGACGAACTGGGTGTTGGTGATAGATGCCGCGGAGAGGTTAATGCCTACCGGCCTGAGATCAGCTTTAAGGTTGATAAGCGCTTTTTTGACAACGGCCAGATCTAGCGTTGGTTCCAAATCAAAGCGGGTAATCCAAGGAATAAAGACACCGGCAGTGTGCCATTCTCCTGCCAGATTTAAACGCGCTGGGCACTCGTAATGCAGTATTCCACCCTCGGCATCCACTACTGGGAAATAAGCTAACTCTGGCCCTACACGAATAGCGGCCTCCAGTGCGTTACGCCATTCCGCGTGGGTACTATAGAGTGAAACTTGCTCACGCTGCTGAACTACGATCTGCTCGCTGGTAGTAAGGCTCTCAGCTTGTGCTAAGGCGTTATCCAGGGTTGCCAGCAAGGTAGCGCGCTGATCATTAGGCGCATAAGGCACAATAGCGGTGGGTAGAGAGAGTTCCACTGAAGGTACTGTCGCAGTCACGTTTTCCAGCGCAGCTATTACCTGCTGCTTAAGCTGGTCAGCGTCTTCAACCAGGGGTAATAAGAAAATAAAGTCACTACCATTGAGTCGGCCAATGACAGGTTCCATTGATTTTTTATCCAACTGCCCAAGTTGGGTGACTAGCGTGTTCAAAAGATGATCGGTATCGGTATAGCCTAGACGCTCGTTCAGCGTTTCAAGTGCCTGAACGCGAACCATAACAAGCATGCCCGTCGCACGTGCATCATCACTGCTCAACTGAGAAGAAAGCTTGCCCATAAACACATCACGATTAAGCGCCCCGGTAACGCGGTCGTGTTGTAAATGGCGTCTCAACTCATCAAGTTTATGGCTTTCTTGGGTCAGCATTTGGTGGACATTAGCTGACAGCACGTTCATCGCTTGAGTTACCTGGCGTAGCTCCAGCGTGCGCGGCTCTTTAATAGTGGTAAAGCGACGTGCACTGATATCTTGGGCTTGAGCGACCACTCGGTAGAGCGGGCGTTTAATGCCACGAACCACCACCGTTGCAATGGCTAAGCTGATCGCGCCAGCAATCAAGAACCACACTGCTAATTCTAATGTACTGCGCCAAAGCGAGGCATAGGCAAAGCTATGCTGGCTCTCGATCTCAAGCGTGCCGAACTGGCGCCACCCGTCTTGAATCGTAGACATGCCACTCGGTACGTCAAACTCAATTAGTTGCCGAAACCATGCGGGCACATCCCCGGTATATTCACTTGATGAGCGTTCAGTGAGTACGCTGCCATCGGTGTCTCGCAGTATGATCTGGCGGTAGTAGCCAGTATCAAATTGAGCCGATATCAAAAGTTCGAGAGTGACTAGCTCTTTATCAAGCTGGCTCATGGAAAGCGCCAGAGCTGTTGCAGTATCTTCGTTTTTGATGCGTACTTCTTGCTCGATATAATCCCGGCTAGTAGCAATACTAATAGCAAGGCTACCAATGAACGACAGCAGCAGCAGGGTGATAATGGCTAGCCAAAGTTGTTTAATAAGTGACATGTTGCCAATTCCTCTTAGATGAAACCCTGGGTCTGCATGCGTTCAATAACGCTGCGCCAGCGTGATAGCCGTGCCAATGGGTCTGCGCGTGATTCCGATGAGCCACCAGCCCAGAGCCCGTCGCTATTAAAACTAAATAGAGGGTCAAGATCGGTACGCTGGGAGGCAGGAGTAATAGATGGAACGATATTATCCAGCACTAGCGGTTCGGCGTCCGGCGTTGAGTAATAGCCCAGCACCATATGCGCTTGAGTGATTTGACTTCTTCCAATACGTGCGCGGACATAAATCATGCGTAAATACTGACTCGAAACCGACAATTGCTTGAGCGTAATGTACTTGGCGATAGAGTAGTCTTCACAATCACCTTGACCTTTGCCCATCGTTTCCAGGGGCGTCGCCCAGTAATCCTCTTGCCCCCATACTTGAATATCGTCTACCCATCTGATGCGGCGATTAAAAAAGTCATTAACGCCGCGTAACTTAGCTTGAACGTCTTGATTTTGCAGTTGTTGCAGAAGCGTAAACCACTCTTCTAGTACGGCTAAGCCGGCTTGGCCGTAGAGTTGTTGCATGCTTTGGCGTAAGCGTTGAGGGTCAAAAGCCGACGCTTTTATTGGGTGGATGCCAAACCCTGCACCTAACAACAGCGCGCCGGCAGTTGCCAGGAACTGTCGACGCGAAAATTTGGGAGGATGCTGACTAGAGAGTGCAGGCATGAGTCGCCATGAGTAACCACCGAATATTGCTTAAGGTTACAAGCTGGCTTACAAAAGTGCTACTACCATTAATTAAAAGGATGGAACTGTGTATTAGATTACGGCTACTCAATAGCTGCCTGATACGTCGTTTCCAGCAGGGGCTCTAAAGCGGGCCACACGTTATCTAGAATAATCGGTTGAGCGTCCGCGGTAGGATGAATGCCATCGCTTTGCATTAACGTACTTTCGAGCGCAACGTCTTCAAGTAAGAACGGCACTAATGGCACGTCATACTCCTCGGCCAACGTGTGATATACGCCGGTAAATGCATCACGGTAGGCCTGGCCGTAATTGGGCGGTATATCAATGCCGAGCAGCAATACTTGCGCGCCTGCGTCTTGGCTTTGTTCAATCATCGCCGCTAAGTTAGCCTGCATTTGAGTAGGAGCGAGGCCGCGTAACCCGTCGTTGCCTCCTAACTCAAGTAGAACAATATCCGGCTGGCGTTGTCCGATGATGTCAGCAAACCGTTGTGCGCCTCCAGACGTCGTTTCACCGCTGATACTTGCGTTTATAACACGTGCATCACCCGCTAAACGCTCTGCTAAGAGGTACACCCAGCCCTCTTCGCGCGCTATGCCGTATGCTGCGCTTAAACTGTCGCCCATGACCAGCAACGTAGGGACAGCTTCTGAGTTTGTAGAAGTTGAGCCAGTGGGTTCTGCGTTGATAGATGACGAGGTAAAGGCGACTACCAGTAGTACTACTCCTACGGGTACCATACGGTTTAGTCCACACCAAGCTACAGGGATGCTTCGCTTCATGCCTTACTCCTCTGATAAAACTGCAAATTCTTCTACTGCTCAAGCTGATCGCCAGCATCTTACCGACCACCAAGTCACCAGTATGGTTCCCCATGGTACTGCTGGGCAGCCCGTCTTACACGCTGATAAACTCTCCAAAGAAGTCACTAGCGGTGAGCGCTCACTGACTATCTTACATGACCTATCGCTTAGCGTAGCGGCAGGTGAAAGCGTTGCAATATTGGGTAAGAGCGGTGCGGGTAAATCAACGTTACTTGGCCTGTTGGCAGGCTTAGATACACCCAGTGATGGCGAGCTAACGCTGTTCGGGCAAGCGCTTAGCCGCTTGGATGAAGATGGCCGTGCAGCGCTGCGTGCCGGTAGAGTGGGCTTTGTATTTCAAAATTTTCAGCTGTTACCTACCTTGAGCGCACTTGAAAACGTCATGCTGCCGCTGGAACTTTCACCGCGTGCGGGTGAAACGCAAACCGCCGTTCAGTGGCTAACCCGTGTAGGGCTGGGCGAGCGGGTGGAGCATTTACCTAAACAACTTTCCGGTGGCGAGCAGCAGCGGGTGGCGGTTGCCCGAGCCTTTGTGACCGACCCAGAGTTAGTCTTTGCCGATGAACCCACTGGCAACCTGGACCCGGATACCGGTGCGCAAATCATTGATTTGTTATTTACCTTAAACCGTGAAGCAGGCACTACGCTAATCCTCGTCACCCACGACCACGCGTTAGCGCACCGCTGTGATCGTTGCCTGCGCTTGGATCACGGACGCCTGGAACCCTTCGTGCCTGCCAGCGCTATAAGTGAAGAGGGCACCCAATGAGTGATGTGAATTGGCGCTTGGCAATGCGCAGTCTCAAGCGAGACCTGCGCGCTGCCGATGTTAGAGCCCTGTTTGTCGCACTAGTATTGGCCGTTGCGGCTTCCACCATGATTGCTTTTTTTCTCGATCGCTTAGAGCGCGGCTTGGAGCGTCAGGCAGGGCAAATGCTGGGTGGCGATCTAGTGTTGGAACAGCGTGACCCTTTTTCCGATGAGCTTCGGGCCAACCTAGAAGATGCAGGCTTTACGTTAAGCGATCAGGTGGATCTTGTTTCGATGATCAGCCGCGGCGACCAGTTCCAGCCTGCGAGCCTGAAAGCGGTTGATGATGTCTACCCTCATTACGGGGTCTCACATGTCGATTTTGGCAATGGCACCGAGCAAATAGCCTCTGGTCCACCGCCGGGAGAGGCTTGGGCTGACCCACGGCTAGTGCAGTTGATTGAAATTGAGCTCGGTGACCGGGTGCAGGTAGGCCAAACTGAGCTTACCGTGACGGGCATTGTTGAGCGTGAAGCGGATCAGTCTGGCGGCTTTGGCAATTTTAATCCGCGCTTAATGCTTAATACGACGGATCTAGAAGCGACCGGGCTTGTGCAACAGGGATCTCGAGTAGAGTTTGAAATTTTAGCGGCGGGTTCACCTGCTGCGCTGGATCAGGTTCAAGGGCTGCTCGCGGAGCTACGCCGCGACGGAGTAGAAGTGCGTGATGTGCGGGTTGATCGCCCCCAGCTTGGTAATGCTCTGGAACGTGCTGAAAGCTACTTGGGGTTAGCAGGGTTGGCTGCCGTATTATTGGCAGGGGTAGCAGTGGCAATGTCTACCCGCCGCTACGTGGAGCGCCACTTGGATACCGCCGCATTGCTGCGCTGTTTTGGGGCTAGTCAGCGCCAATTAGTGACTATTTTTAGTCTGCAACTGCTGGGCTTAGCACTAGTAGCCGCCGTGATTGGCGCACTGTTAGGTCTAGTTGGCCAGGCGATTCTGCTCTGGCTGTTAGTAAGTTTCCTACCTATGACACTCCCACCACCGGGACTGATGCCGCTTGGCCTGGGTGTATTCACCGCTCTGGCTGTTTTAGTGGGGTTTGCAGGGCCAACGCTACTGCGTATTAAGCAAGTCAGTGCGCTAAAAGTGCTACGCCGTGAGCTTGATCCATTGCCACCCTCTGCCTGGCTCGTTGTGGGCGTGGCCAGTACCGTGTTTGGCGGCTTGTTATGGCTCTATTCGGGCAGCCTACCATTGGCGATTGCGCTATTAATCGGCGGCGCGCTGCTTCTCGGCTTGCTGTGGTTGATTAGCGCGTTTCTGCTCAGTGCTTTGCTGAAGGGCGTGCAGCGTTTATCAGGGAGCAGTGAATGGTCTCAAGCGCTGCGTTTGGGCGGTCGCCAATTGGCTCGCCGCCGCCAAGCAGGGCTGGGCCAGCTTTTAGCATTCTCGGTCACTTTCTTTGCCATGGCGATGATCGTGTTGGTGCGCGGCGACCTGTTAAGCACTTGGCAAGACCAATTGCCTGATAACACCCCCAACTATTTTGCTATCAACATTCAGCCTTCAGAGCGTGACCCTTTTGAAGCGGCGATATCGCCCCGGGTAGATACCCAAAGTACGCTGTATCCTATGGTCCGCGGTCGGGTGATTGCGATAAATGATCAGTCCCCCCAAGATGCCGTGCCACCGGATGCCCGTGGTGATAACTCGCTGCGCCGCGAGCTTAACCTGACCTGGCAATCAGACTTACCCGAAGGCAACGCAGTAGTGGCTGGGGCGTGGTTCTCGGCCGTAGAGGTAGAAGGGAATACTGAGCCAGGCCAAGGCTGGATGAGTGCAGTAGAAGCAACGCCTCAGGCGGTTCCAGTGCCTATTTCGATGGAGGATGGACTAGCCAGCCGGCTAGGACTTGGGATTGGCGACGAAATGACGTTTTCCATCGGCAGTGATGAAATCGTTACGCAAATCACCAGTCTTCGCAGCCTGAATTGGGACAGTTTTCAGCCTAACTTCTTTGTTATTTTCCCGCCTGGCGTGTTGGAGCAGTTCGGCCATAGCTACATCACCGCGTTTCACTTGCCTGAAACGGATGAGGGGCTGATCCGCGAGTTGATCACCGATTTCCCCGGTGTTTCATTGCTTAATGTCGATGCAATTTTAGGTCAGGTGCGCGATGTACTCACCCAGGTCACGCGGGCAGTGGAGTTAGTGCTTGCCTTGGTGCTTTTGGCAGGCATTAGCGTGCTTTATGCAGCACTAACCGCAAGCCGTCCGGTGCGTGCCCACGAAAGCGGGCTATTGCGTGTGTTTGGAGCGGGCACTCGAATGATTTCACGGGTGCAGGGAGCCGAGTACGCCTTATTAGGATTTGCCAGTGGTTTGATGGGCGCGGTGTTGGCAGAGCTCGCGACGGGGGCTCTCTATATTTACTGGCTGGATCTCACGCCGCGCTTTCACCTGGGGCTATGGGTTTTCCTACCGCTGGGTGGTGCCCTGCTGATTGGCGTGATAGGCCATGCGCTTTCCCGCGGGCTACGCCGCCAAGCCCCGGCGGCTAGCCTTGGACTACTTGGGGAAGCTTAAAAGCTACCTGGCTAACCAGAAGCCCACGACAATAGCGCTGGTAACAGCAACAAAAAAGACGAGATTACGGGCGCGAGTATCGCGACGTGGTTTCATGGCAACACCAAAATAAGCGTGGAAGTAAAAGCAGCGGAAGCATTATGCACGGCATGGTACCTTTTGTTGTTCTTGTCGTCATCTGGGGGCTGCTGTTTGGCTGACTCAACGTGCCTGTGTTAGGCGACGTTATTTGCTTAGGATTGCTTTTATGTCTGATACCAACCCCACGGCTGTGCGCGCCTTCGCGCCGCAGCCGCTTTTACTTGCTCAGGGTCGACTTGCCGCACTTAGCTGGGGACGGGCGGATGCTCCCACGTGGCTGGCCCTGCATGGCTGGTTAGACAATGCAGCGAGTTTCTCCCGTTTGGCCCCTCTATTGGTTGAGGCGCTGGATATCCGCATTGTGGCACTGGATTTTCGTGGCCATGGGCATTCAGCACATGCAGCGGCAGGAACGGATTATGCGCTGTGGGACTACTGCTACGATGTATTAGATGCCATGGACACCCTCGACATAGAACAAGCCAGCTTATTAGCCCACTCCATGGGTGCGGCAGTATCCTGCCTGCTTGCCGCTGCGCTGCCTGAGCGCGTTGCACGCTTAACGCTGATTGACGGGTTAGGCGCGCTGAATACCCCGGTTGAAGAGACCGCTAGCCAACTGCGTAAAGGGTTAACGGCTTATCGTCGGCCGCTGTCGCGAGCACCGCGATACCCAGATGTCGAAAGTGCGGTTGCAGCACGAGTTGCCGGTGGCGTTACATCCGTCGATAGCATAACGGCCACGCCATTGGTGGAACGCAATACTCAGCCCACTGCCGATGGACATGTGCAAATGCGCACAGACAGTCGGTTATTGAAGCCATCCCTAGTGCGCTTTACACCCGAGCAGGTGCTGTCGCTCCTGGCGGCCATTCAAGCGCCTGTACTATTGATAGAGGGCGAAGACGGGATTTTAGGAGAGCGCTCTTCGGCGGTGCAAGCGCGTCAAGCCGTGCAAGGGTTAACGCGTGAAGTACTCAAAGGTGGGCACCATCTGCATTTGGAACCACGAGCAGTGGCTCAAGTCGCTGCTGTTATCGTCCATCATTGGGGCAGTGTTGAATGGTAATGGCGTTATCGCTGAAAGTGACACGACTGTAAGCACAACGGAAGGACAGCTACATGAACACATTGGCCCACGTTGGTAGTGGTAACAAAGTCGCCCTCGTGCTGGGCAGTGGTGGGGCGCGTGGCTATGCGCATATTGGCGTTATTGAAGCGCTGGAGGCGCGTGGTTTCGAGATTATTGCCGTATCAGGGTGTTCCATGGGGGCGTTGATCGGCGGCATTTATGCTGCCGGAAAACTGCCGGAATACCGCGATTGGGTGTGTAATCTCGACTACCTGGATGTGCTCAAATTGGTCGATGTAACATGGAGTCCAATGGGGGCGATGCGCGCCAGTAAAGTGATGAGCAAGCTGGAAGCTCTGGTAGGCGATATTTTAATTGAGGACCTAGCGATCCCCGTGACAACGGTAGCGACGGATCTCGTACGTCAACGAGAAGTGTGGTTTCAAAACGGTTCGCTGCTGCGGGCTATTCGCGCCTCTATTGCCGTGCCTGGTGTCATTACCCCGGTGCATTTAGGCGACCAAGTGTTGGTTGATGGTGGGTTACTCAATCCGCTACCTATTATGCCGGTGGTAGCCGCCCATGAAGCAGATTTTGTCGTAGCAGTTAATGTCACAGCGCATAGCCCTCTGCCGGTGACATTAGAAGAGTTACTGCCAAAGGAGCAGGAAGATACCGATAGCCGCAGTGAACAAGAGCGCCAGCGAGATCAAAGTATGGGGAACTGGATTGGCGATGTGCGGGCAGCGACTAAAAAACTGTGGGGAGGGTTTGGCAGCAGCAATACAGATGACAATGAGGTGCTGGAGGAAACACCTGAAGCGCGCGGTAAGCGCGAGTGGAGCAAGCTGGATATGATTTTGGAGTCGTTTGATATTACCCAGGCTGCCCTGGCCAAGTACAAAGTGGCAGGCTACCCGCCGGATGTACTGATCGAAATCCCTAAAACCGTCTGCAGTACCTACGAATTCCACCGGGGGCGTGATTTGATTCGCCTAGGTCGCCATTTAGCCGATGAGGCGCTGGAGCGGCGCATGCCAAGCATCGCCTCAGATGCCACTGAATAAAGGGCTAATGGCCGCGTTTACGCAAGAGTATATAGACTGCGCCGGTTCCACCGTCGATATCAATCGCTGAGCAGAACGCCAGCACATTAGGCCATTCACGCAGCCAGGTATTCGTATGACTTTTGAGGACCGGGAAGTCAGACGTGCTACCCCATGCCTTGCCATGCACCACGAGTACACAGCGCAGGCCTTGGCTAGCGGAATCGCGCAGAAAACTCTCAAGCTCCCTACGCGCCTCTTCCAGCGTATAGCCATGCAGGTCTAGCCCCGCTTGCCAAGCCATTTGGCCGCGCTTTAACTGGCTAAACGTGCGCCACGGCAGGTCAGGCACGCTAAACTCTAAATATTCAGAAGGGCGTACAGCTTCTACGCGTCCATCTGAAGTGCGTCCGGTGGCCTGAGGGGCGTTAGTCTGAACAGCAGCGGTGCGCCGGGCTTCATGGGCTTGGTTGTCGCGTTTAGGCTTGCCGGGGTCCGCCTGATTTGTGGCGATAGGCCGAACGCCCGCTGCTTTTAACGCGTCGCGGAAGGCACTGATATCGTCATCATTAGGCAAGTGGCGGCGTCGCGTCATGGCAGGCTCAGGTGGTTAAAAAAGTGAATCAGCTAAAGGAGCACAGTATAGCGGGCTGAGCGTTGCTGTGAACCGGGCGGCGTGAAAGGTACAATCTTTTATTCGTCATGTGGATAAGGCTTTTTAGCTGCGACCATGAGTATCTTTACCAGGAGTCACTGTGACCACGCATCTTAACGTTGAGAATTCGCATTCAACCCTTTCCATGCCGGATTCGGCACTGGCGAGCGATCTCTTTACGCTGCGCGATTATCTGCGCTGGGTCTCCAGTGAGTTTTATCTAGCAGGGCTGCACTACGGCCATGGCACTGAATCCGCCTGGGATGAGGCGGTAGCGCTTTGCTTAGGCGCACTGCACCTCCCTTGGAATATCGACCCTAGCGTACTAGAGGCTCGGCTGTTGCCCGTTGAGCGGCAGCGTATCATTAGTTTGGCACGTGAACGTATTACTACACGCCGCCCGCTGCCTTATTTGCTGGGCGAGAGTTTTTTTGCAGGCCACCCATTTAGCGTTGACGAACGTGTGTTGATTCCCCGTTCACCCATCGCCGAATTAATAGAGGATGGCTTTACCGCATGGTTTCCTGAAGAGCCACCCGCCAGGGTGCTTGATTTATGCACCGGTTCGGGCTGTATCGGCATTGCCACAGCGCTCTATTTACCTACCTGCGAGGTAGCGCTTGCTGATATTAGTCAGGATGCATTGGCGGTAGCGAAGCAAAATATTACCCGTCACGATGTGGGTGACCGGGTGCGCGCAGTTGAGTCGGACGTATTCAGTGGCCTGGAAGGGCAACGTTTTGATTTGATTGTCTCTAATCCCCCGTATGTGGATGCCCGAGACCTTGCTTTAATGCCCGCCGAGTTCCGCCATGAGCCTTCATTGGCGTTGGGCGCTGGCAGCGATGGCTTGGATATCGTGCGGCGCATACTGAGGGAGGCGCGGAAATACTTAACCAGTGAAGGGTGGCTGATTGTAGAAGTCGGAAACTCTGATCGCCATGTGGAAGCGGCGTTTCCCGCCGTACCTTTCCTGTGGCTTGAATTCGAGCGTGGCGGCCAGGGTGTATTTGCCCTGAGCGCCGCTGAACTCGACGTCCATGCGGCGTCTTTTGTGTGAGGAATTAACGTCCATGTCTGGCAATACTTTTGGCAAACTCTTTACCGTCACCACGTTTGGTGAAAGCCACGGCCCCGCGCTGGGCGCTATCGTTGATGGTTGCCCGCCGGGGCTGCCGTTAAGCGAAGCGGATCTACAGCGTGACTTGGATCGCCGTCGGCCTGGCAGCTCGCGGCATACCACACAGCGCAAAGAGCCGGATCAGGTACGCATCCTCTCGGGGGTGTTTGAAGGCAAGACCACCGGTACCTCGATTGGCCTATTAATTGAGAATACCGACCAGCGCTCCAACGACTATTCAAAAATCAAAGATCAGTTTCGGCCAGCCCACGCGGATTACACTTATCACCACAAGTATGGTCATCGGGACTATCGCGGTGGTGGCCGTTCCAGCGCCCGTGAAACGGCTATGCGGGTTGCCGCTGGGGCGATTGCCAAAAAATATTTGGCAGCCCAAGGCGTGCAGATTCGCGGCTACATGAGTCAATTAGGACCAATTAAAATTGACTTTAAACAGTGGGAATCCGTTGAACAAAATGCTTTTTTCTGTCCCGATCCCGACAAAGTTGCAGAGCTAGAAGCGTATATGGATCAACTGCGCCGCGACCAAGACTCTGTGGGCGCTGAAATCACTGTGATTGCTGAAGGCGTCCCAGTAGGGCTGGGCGAACCCGTATTTGACCGCCTGGATGCTGACCTGGCGCACGGTTTAATGAGTATTAATGCGGTAAAAGGGGTAGAGATTGGCGCAGGTTTTGGCTGTGTTGCCCAGCGTGGCAGCGAGCACCGTGATGAAATGACGCCTGAAGGCTTTTTGTCTAATCATGCTGGCGGCGTATTAGGTGGTATTTCTAGTGGCCAACCTATTGTGGCGCGCTTAGCGCTTAAGCCTACGTCAAGTATCACCACGCCAGGGCGCTCCATTGATGTTCATGGTCAGGCGGTAGAAGTCATTACCAAAGGGCGGCATGATCCTTGTGTCGGTATTCGTGCAACACCCATTGCCGAAGCCATGATGGCCATAACGCTGCTGGATCACTGGTTACGTCAGCGCGGTCAAAATGGCGATGTTAGCGTTGACACACCGCGTTTAACGCAGCGCTAACGCCACGGGGTAAGGTTGACCGTTCGCTGCTACACTCAAACAAAACAAATGCATGAGAAACAGTCATGGAAAAAAGTGCAGGAGCCGCCAATGAAAATTAACGTTGAGTTCGAACTTACCCCGGATGAGTTCCGACAATCTTTAGGCTTGCCTGATGTGGAAGCTTTCCAGAAAAATCTGCTCGACAATATTCAGCAGCAAATGGAATCAGGGGTCGAAGGTTACGACCCGATGAGTTTAATGCGACCTTTCCTGCAGCAACCCATGATGCAGCAAGGACTTTCTCAGGGTCTTTCTCAAGGACTATCCCAAGGGCTTGCTAATTTCGGCACCTACCAGCAAATGATGTTGGATATGTTACGACAGGCGGGCAGTAGCAGTTCCACTGAATCGGATAAAGCGGGAAGTCAGCGCACATCCGATCAGGGAGCGGAGCAACAGACTAAAGCCAGTAAAGGATCGTCGAGCGAGAGGAGCACCAAAGCCACCGCGTCCTCTCGCTCTCGAGCAAAAGGGTAGATGGTAAGGACGCTATCTTAAGTAAGTTGCAAGGCGTCATGCCAGAGATTACTCTTTTTGCAGTGCAGCAAAGAAAGCTTGAATCGTGATGAGTCACTCCCAGGCTCATGCCAAGGAACGTAATAGGAGCAGACACTATGCAAGACAATATGATGGATAACTTTAACGCCCAAACTCGCCAAATGTTCGAGCCCATGCGTAAAATCAATTCGCTAATGCTCAACAATATGGAAAAAATGACCCAGTATCAGTTGGAAGCAATGAAGCGCTACAGCCAAATGGGCACCGAGCGCATTCGCAGTGCAACTGAAATTCAAGATGCAGAAAGCCTGCGTGATTTCGGCACCAAACAAGCTGAAATGATGAATGAGCTTTCCCAACAGATGCAGGAAGATGCGCGGGTAATGAGCGAAATGAGCCTGCAATTTAAATCTGAAATGGAAAAAATGTTCAGCGAAGCCGGCCAGCAAATGTCCGACCAAGCCAAGGCCGCTGCTAAAGGCGAGCAACCCGCTAAAGCCTCTAGTCAGTCATCTCGTAAAAGCTAATTGACAACATCATCGCGGCGCCTAAGGGCGCCGCGATGCATTGGTAACCTTGGCCGGTTTAACTTTATTAGTAAGACTTGGTCTAGAGCGTTCAATGCGCCTTGATGTTGGCGTAGGGAGAGCAAGTATGCATTCAGCGTGGCAAAATCCTTTTCAGACAATATCAGGGCTATCTGAAAATCTTTCAGAAGCGCTTTCGCAAGGACTGGCTCAAGGCGTGCCTGAAGGCCTATCTCCATCAGAAATCGAAGACTGGAACAACCAGCTTAAAGAGATCAGTGAGCAGTTCCAGGGCCTAATGCAGGATTTACTCTCTCGCATTGCCCCGAATGAAGCTGCCGACTCAATCTACAGCGATATGCGTGAAAGCTTTGAAGCGGGTGCGCAAGCGCTGATGCAAAATCCTACATTGATGTGGGAAACCCAAACCCGGCTGTTGCAAGATCAGTGGTTACTGTGGCAACAGGCCATGCGTGGCATGGCGGGAGAGCAAGTGGCTCCCCTTATTACACCTGAAAAAAATGATCGTCGTTTTAAAGATGAGGCCTGGACTCAAGATCCTCAATACATGACGATCATGCAGCAATACTTACTGTTTTCGCAGATGGTGGATGAGTTAATCGAGAGCTTAAGCGGCTTAGATGAAACCCATAAGCGCAATTTGGTGTTTTACGCACGCCAATTGGTTAACGCGATGGCGCCAACCAACTTTATGTCCACCAACCCTGAGGTAATGCGCCGTACCGTTGAGACCCGCGGCCAAAACCTGGTCGATGGGTTAGCGCGTTTACGAGAGGATTTAGGCAACTCTGCAGAGGGCATTAATGTCCGTATGACAGATCGTAGTGCCTTTGGGGTAGGCGAAAATATCGCGGTCACTCCCGGTTCGGTGGTGTACGAAAATGAATTGATACAGCTAATTCAATATACCCCCACCACGGAAAAGGCATTCAAAACCCCACTGCTGATGGTGCCACCGTGGATTAATAAGTATTACATTCTTGATCTGCGTGAAGACAACTCAATGGTTAAATGGTTGGTTGATCAAGGACATACGGTGTTTTTGATCTCCTGGCGCAACCCAGGCCCAGAGCAGCGGGATATTACCTGGGCCGACTACATGCAGATGGGCCCCATTAGCGCGATGGAAGCTATTGAGCAGGCCTGCGGCGAAAAGTCTGTGAATTTGCTCAGCTATTGTGTAGGGGGCACACTCACTGCGTCGACAGTGGCATACCTAACCAGCACGCGCCGCGGGCGAAAGGTAAAATCTGTTACCTATATGGCCACCCTGCAGGATTTTCGCGACCCTGGCGATATTGGCGTTTTCCTCAATAAACGCGCGGTCGACGGTATTGAGCAATCGGTGCAGTTAAAAGGCTATTTGGATGGCCGGTCAATGGCCTATACCTTTAATCTTTTACGTGAAAATGATCTGTTTTGGTCGTTCTATATCAATAACTATTTGAAAGGTGAAACGCCCGCCGCCTTTGATTTGCTTTATTGGAATACCGATGGCACCAACCTAACGGCGGGTACCCACCCATGGTATTTGCGCCATATGTATTTGGAGAACCGCTTGGTTGAGCCGGGTGGTATCGAGCTGGATGGCGTTAAAATTGATCTGCGTAAGGTGTCGACGCCCAGCTACTTCGTATCCACCAAAGAAGACCATATCGCCAAATGGAACAGTACCTACTACGGCGCATTACTTCCTAAAGGGCCTAGCACCTTTGTATTGGGCGGCTCCGGACATATTGCCGGTATAGTCAACCCACCGCAGAAAAACAAGTATGGCTACTGGACCAACGATACATTGCCGGAATCTCACGAAGCATGGCTGGAAGGCGCAACGGCACATGAAGGCTCCTGGTGGCCCCATTGGCAGAGTTGGATGTCCCAAAATGGCTATGCGGATAGTGAGAAAATGGTCGCTGTTCGCCAGCCGGGTGATGGCGAGTTAAAAGTGATTGAACCTGCGCCGGGGCGTTATGTGAAAATGACGATCCCGGAGGTGCTAGGGGAAATCCCAACATCGTCTTAATTTGATGAGGTGGGGCGGCGCGCTAAGGCTGCCTTTAAAGGATAAAGCCCGCTGACATTTCGTCAGCGGGCTTTTCTTTGTCACTGTCAGTTTCGAATTAGATAATCGAATGCACCCAGCGACGCCTTGGCGCCTTCGCCCATGGCGATAATAATCTGCTTGTAAGGCACCGTGGTGACATCGCCCGCAGCAAATACGCCGGGAACGGAGGTCATACCATGCACATCAACAATGATCTCTCCGCGGGGCGTCATTTCAATCGGGGAGCCTTTGAGCCATTCGGTGTTAGGTACTAGTCCAATCTGAACAAAAATACCTTCCAGTGCGATGGACTTGCTCTCATCAGTGTTGCGATCTTTATAGTTCAAACCATTAACACGGCTGCCGTCACCGGTAACTTCCGTGGTTTGGGCATTAACAATAATATCGACGTTGGGCAGGCTCTTGAGCTTTTTCTGCAGCACTGCATCGGCGCGCATTTCACCCATAAACTCTACCAGCGTCACGTGAGCGACAATGCCGGCTAGATCAATGGCCGCTTCAACGCCTGAGTTACCGCCGCCAATCACCGCAACGCGCTTGCCTTTAAACAGCGGACCGTCACAGTGGGGGCAATAGGCAACGCCTTTATTACGATATTGCTGCTCACCAGGAACATTCATCTCGCGCCAACGCGCGCCTGTCGCTAATACCAGGGTTTTACTCTTAAGCTTGGCGCCAGACTCAAAGGTTACTTCGTGCAGTCCGCCTTCCGCTTCGGCTGCTTTAAACGAAGTAGCCAGCTGCAGGTTCATTACATCAACTTCGTACTCTTTCACGTGCTCTTCAAGCGCGCTCACCAGCTTAGGGCCTTCGGTGTGCGAAACGGAGATGAAATTCTCAATCCCCATTGTATCCGCCACTTGACCACCAAAGCGCTCAGCAGCAACACCTGTATTGATCCCTTTGCGCGCTGAGTAAATGGCTGCAGCAGCACCCGCTGGGCCACCACCAATCACGAGGGTGTCGAAGGCTGCCTTTTCACTGAGCTTTTTGGCATCACGTTCGGCGGCACCGGTGTCGACTTTGGCTATGATCTGCTCAAGCGTCATGCGGCCTTGATCAAACGGCTTGCCGTTTAAGTAGATGCTGGGCACCGACATGATTTCGCGAGACTCAACTTCGTCCTGAAATAGCGCGCCGTCAATGGCCACGTGACGCACGTTCGGGTTGAAGATAGCCATTAGATTGAGCGCTTGAACGACATCCGGGCAGTTCTGGCATGAGAGCGAATAATAGGTCTCAAACAGCATCTCGCCATCAAGTGCTCGGATCTGGTTAAGCAGTTCATCAGATGTTTTGGGCGGGTGACCGCCAACTTGCAGCAGGGCAAGAACTAGTGACGTGAACTCGTGGCCCATGGGGATACCTGCAAACACCACGCCGGTCTTTTCGCCGGGGCGGTTGATCGCAAAAGACGGCTTGCGCGCATCTTGCCCGTCGCTGTGCAAGGTGATTTTATCGCTAAGGCTGCTGATATCTTCCAGCAGGCCGAGGAGTTCTTGTGACTTGGCACCGTCATCGAGGGACGCAACGATCTCGAACGGCTGAGTCACTTTTTCCAGATAGGTTTTCAACTGGGTTTTTAAATTGGCGTCCAGCATGACAGTAACTTCCTCACAGTGCTTTTTGGTAAAAACAGAACACCCGGGCAGAACCCGGGTGTTGAGTAATCATCTACCACCAAAGTTAAACAGTAGCGGCAGGTTAGACTGATAGGCAGTTTAGATTTTGCCTACTAGGTCCAGAGAAGGCGCTAGGGTTTCTTCACCTTCTTTCCACTTAGCCGGGCATACTTCATTCGGGTTAGCGCGAACGTACTGAGCTGCCTTCACTTTACGCAGCAGCTCTTCGGCATTACGGCCAATGTTGCCAGCGTTGATTTCTACGATCTGAATTTTGCCGTCTGGATCGACCACAAAGGTGCCGCGCTCAGCAAGGCCAACTTCTTCGATCAGAACTTCGAAGTTGCGTGAAATGCGCAGCGTTGGATCAGCAATCATTGGGTACTGAAGTTTACCGATAGTCTCAGAGCTGTCATGCCACGCTTTGTGCGTGAAATGGGTATCGGTTGAAACGCTGTAAATTTCAACGCCCAGCTTTTTAAACTCAGCATAGTTGTCAGCTAAGTCACCAAGCTCGGTTGGGCAGACAAAGGTAAAGTCAGCTGGGTAGAAGAAAAAGATAGACCACTGGCCTTTCATGTCCGCTTCAGTAACATCAACGAACTCGCCATTTACAAAGGCAGTTGCTTTGAACGGCTTAACTTCAGTGTTTATCAATGACATTCAAATAATCTCCAGTAGCAATCAGTGAATAATTAGAAAGTGATGGTCATACTAATGGCTAGCGACTAAAGGCTAAAATTGAGAATAGCCATGCCATCAATAGGGTTTCTCTATTGGTAGAGGGCATCCCGTACCGACTGTTAAATGGGGCCGCAAAGACAGAATGCAAGAATTTCTCACATTGGCTTGCGGTAGGGCTTTCTGCACCGCAAAATTCGCACGGTCAGCTTTATCGCCTACGCTAAGAAGCGGGGCCAAATGGCTTAGAAAAATAGTCCAGAACAAGGAGTAGCAATATGGGGAACATCCACAAACTTTCTGCGGCCGTTGCGGCCATCTCGTTTGCCGCAGCGGCTGGCGCTGCCCATGCCAATGAGGTGCGGGTGTATAATTGGTCAGACTATATTGCCCCGGAAACGCTTGAAAAATTTACCGAGCGTACCGGTATTGAAGTGACTTACGACGTTTACGACAGTAATGAAATTCTTGATGCCGCGCTACTCGCGGGACGCTCTGGCTATGATGTGGTGGTGCCTTCAACGCATTACTTTACCCGCCAAGTCAGTGCGGGTGTATACCAGCCGCTCAACCACGAGCTACTACCTAACTTAGATAACCTCAATGCCGAATTGATGACCAACTTGGAAGCCATTGATGTTGGAAGCGAATATTCGGTTCCGTATATGTGGGGTACCAATGGTTTGGGTTATAACATCGATCGCGTAAAGGAAATTTTGGGTGATGACGCCCCTGTTGATAGCTGGGCGCTGCTGTTTGATCCTGAGATAACCACTGCATTAAGTGAAGCAGGCTGTGGTCTTGCGATGCTTGATTCAGGTGATGAGATGCTATCACCTGCTATGGCATACGTGGGCTTGGATCCGCTTAGCGAAAATATTGAAGACCTGGAAGCCGGCGGCGAGGTAATTGCAGGTATCCGCGATAATATTACTTATTTCCACTCTTCGCGTTACGTATCCGATCTTGCCAATGGCGACATCTGTGTAGCCGCAGGCTATTCAGGCGATATTTTTCAAGCCGCCGAGCGTGCTGAAGAAGCTGGCCGCGACTTCTCGATTGGTTACAGTATTCCTAAAGAAGGCGCAGCCCTCTGGTTTGACATGATGGCGGTACCGGCTGACGCGCCAAATACTGAAAATGCCCACGCCTTTATCAACTTTATTCTAGATCCTGAAATTGCTGCTGAGATTACTGAGTATGTGCGTTACGCCAACCCTAACGCAGCGGCTAACGAATATCTCTCGGAAGAGCTTATCAATGACCCGGCTATTTACCCAGAAACCGATGTCATGCAAAACCTGTACGTGGCGATTGAAAAGCCTCAAAATGTTCAACGTGCCCGTACGCGTATTTGGAATCGCGTAAAATCAGGCCGTTAAGCTAACACTTATCCGACGGCGAGCTTGGGGTATTCTCCCTTTATGCCTCGCTGTTCGCCTTTTATCTGCCCGGTTTTGCCGGGCCTTTTGATGGGAGTGGCGAATGGTCACTACGCCCCTGTCGAACGAGCCTTCATCCGTTTCGCCAACTAATCCTCATGCCTTATATGCTACCGGTAAAACACCGCGGTTTGCTGAGGATATAGTGCTGGAAGTGAAGCACTTAAGTAAGCGTTTTGATGATGCGCTGGCGGTGGATAATGTCAATTTGCAGGTTAAGCGCGGGGAAATTTTCGCGTTATTAGGGGGATCTGGGTCGGGTAAATCGACCTTGCTACGTATGCTGGCGGGGTTTGAGACCCCCTCGGAAGGGCGCATCATGTTAGCTGGTGAGAACATCACCGCCATGCCGCCCCATAAGCGACCCATCAATATGATGTTTCAGTCCTACGCGCTGTTTCCCCATATGACGGTGGCGCAAAACATTGCCTTTGGCTTAAAGCAGGACAAACTACCTAAGGCAGATATTGACGAACGCGTTGCGCAAATGCTGAAGCTAGTACATATGCAGCGTTTTGCTAAGCGTAAACCGCATCAGCTTTCCGGTGGCCAGCGCCAGCGGGTGGCGTTGGCCCGCTCGCTCGCTAAGCGACCCAAGCTCCTACTGCTGGATGAGCCGATGGGCGCGCTGGATAAAAAGCTGCGCACAGAAATGCAGCTAGAGGTGGTTGAGATCATCGAGCAGGTAGGGGTGACCTGCATTATGGTGACCCACGATCAGGAAGAAGCCATGACGATGGCCGACCGGGTAGCGATCATGGCCGATGGCTGGATAGAGCAGATAGGCTCACCCATCGATATTTACGAAAGCCCGGTCAGTCGAATGGTGGCTGAGTTCGTCGGCACTGTGAATATGTTTGAAGGTGAAATCATTGAAGACGCTGCTGACCACTGCCGCATTGTGGCGCCTGCGTTGGAACGGCCAATCTACATTGATCATGGTATTACTACGCAAGCGGTTGACCGTCGTGTCTGGGTTGCACTGCGTCCTGAGAAAATTTGGTTAACCCGCGAAAAACCCACTACGGAATATAACTGGGCGGAAGGGAAGGTCGATGATATCGCTTATTTAGGCGGCTTCTCTTTGTATTACGTGCGCACGCTTTCGGGCCAGGTAATTAAGGTCAGTATGGCTAACACTGAACGACGTGGAGATCGGCCGACCTGGGAAGATAGCGTCTATGTCCACTGGGAAGATCACAGCACTATTGTGCTCAATCGCTGATGGCTAGGTTACTAACGGCTGGGTTTCTCAAGACTGATTTTATCAAGATTGAGCTTCTTACGATTGGGTTTCTTTCTGGGAGGAGACTGCTTTAAATGATGCCATCTCGTGTTTCAGCGTTGTTTAAGCGCTGGCAATTAGGACGCCGGGCGGTGATTGCATTCCCCCTGGTGTGGCTAACCCTGTTCTTTTTGCTGCCCTTTGCATTGGTACTCAAAATCAGTTTGTCCGAGGCCGCGATTGCCATTCCGCCTTATGGTCCGCTGCTTGAGTATGCTGATCAAACGCTGCATATCTTTCTAAGCTTGGGTAATTATCTCTTTCTGCTTTCGGACTCGCTGTATATTGCCGCTTACTGGGGGTCAATTAAAACCGCGTTTATAGCTACCTCTGTATGCCTATTAATTGGTTATCCAATGGCATATGCCATGGCAAGGGCACCGGCGCGCTGGCAACTTCTATTACTGTTGTTGGTTATGCTTCCCTCATGGACATCATTTTTAATTCGGGTCTACGCCTGGATGGGCATCCTGAGTAACAGCGGCTTAATCAACAATCTGTTACTCGGTTTAGGGCTGATCGACTCGCCAATACGTATGATGAATACCCAGTTTGCTGTCACGATAGGCATTGTGTACGCCTACTTGCCTTTTATGGTGTTGCCGCTTTATGCCCATCTAACTCGCTTGGATAACTCACTGCTTGAGGCCGCTTCAGACCTTGGATCACGCAAGCTGAATACGTTTATAAAAGTGACTTTGCCGCTTTCCATGGGCGGTATCGTGGCGGGCTCAATGCTGGTGTTCATTCCCGCAGTAGGCGAGTTTGTGATTCCGGAGTTGTTGGGTGGGCCAAACACGTTGATGATCGGTAAAGTCTTATGGGAAGAGTTTTTCCTCAATCGCGATTGGCCGGTAGCGTCGGCGTTGGCCATGATAATGCTGCTGCTGTTACTGGTACCGATAGTCTGGTTTCATCGCTATCAGTCCCGCGAACTTAAATAATGAGGCTTGATTCATGAGTGCTGATGTTATGAGTACAACGTTGTGAGTACGATCTTATGAGTACCATGCGGCGGTTTAATTTCTCGACGGTTATGTTGGTGCTGGGCTTGCTATTTCTTTACCTGCCCATGTTTGTGCTGGTGGTGTATTCGTTTAATGCCTCGCAGCTAGTGACGGTATGGACGGGGTTTTCGACCAAGTGGTACGGCGAGCTATTTCGCGATCAGCAGATTCTATCCGCGGTATGGACAAGCTTAAGAATCGCTTTTTTTGCTGCCAGTATGGCGGTGTGTTTGGGCACTGTGGCAGCCTTCGTCATGACACGCTATGGTCACTTCCGTGGCAAAACGGCACTCTCAAGCATGGTTACAGCGCCGTTAGTCATGCCTGAAGTCATTACTGGATTGTCGCTGCTATTACTGTTTGTGCAAATGGCACAGATAACCGGCTGGCCTGCGGATCGTGGTATGGCGACGATCTGGATTGCCCACACTACTTTTTGCAGTGCCTATGTCGCGGTGGTTGTTGCCGCGCGCTTGCGTGAAGTGGATCGCTCTATTGAAGAGGCCGCCATGGATTTAGGCTCGCCGCCGCTAAAAACTTTCTTTGCGATAACGCTGCCTGTCATCGCTCCAGCGCTGGCAGCGGGCTGGCTGCTGGCGTTTACGCTATCGCTAGACGATTTAGTGATCGCAAGCTTTGTCTCGGGCCCCGGGGCGAATACGCTGCCGATGGTGGTGTTTTCATCGGTACGCTTGGGCGTGTCACCAAAAATTAATGCCTTGGCGACATTAATTATTTTGACGGTGTCGCTGGCAACCTTGCTTGCCTGGTTTTTCATGCGTCGTAATGAGGCTAAGCGGAAGATCGCAATACAGCAAGCCGACACTGTCTAGTGATGCTATTTTGAGATGAGTTATAAGACGTCATCGTCGCGCCCAGCCAATACGCTATCAAGCTCACCTGTCATAGGCGATACAATGATCTGTAGTTGAATAGGTGCGCAACACTGATGGCAATCTTCCCAGGTCGCATGGCTGCCCTGTGAAATATCAATGATAAAGGTCAGCGGAGAGTCGCAGTACGGGCAATGAAAATCGTAATTAACCAGGGCTTCATCCTGCATATTCGCTACCTTTATAGGCTGTTAATACACTCAAGTAAGTACTCAAAGTGTAGCAGCGTGATAGGCAGGTTGGGCATCGTTAGGTTGAATCAGGTAGGATATTCACGGGTTTCCTAAAGCAACACAGTGAGAGTAGCGATGATGTTACGTAACATGGCAGTAGCGGCCGTTATGGCCTTTCCAATGGTCGCTTTGGCCGAAACACCAAATGTAACCGCAGGTGAGTGGGAGTTTACTAGCACAACCAGTATTAGTGGCGAAATGGAAATTCCGGATCAAACGGAAACTGAACGCCAATGTATAACTCAAGAGGAGCTTGATGGCGCAGAGTTTGGCTTCATTGAGGAAGAAGAAGGCTGTGAGTTACTTCATCAGGAAATGAATGAGGATGGACTTACCTATAGCATGGTATGCCGTGCCGAGGGTGGCGAAGCAACCATCGATGGCGAAATGCGTTTTATGGGCGAGCGTATTGAAGGTAGTGTTGATATCCTGACCCAGTCACCTATGGGTGAACTGAGCATGAATACGGTTATTGATGGCGAGTATTTGGGCGAGTGTGAATAATCGCTGCCTTACTATTGAAAAAGGGTGCCGTTAGGCACCCTTTTTTATTTTGAAAAACCTGCTTATGTTTGTTGCTCTCCCGGCGCGTTGGCTATCTCTTCTTCCAGACGGCGTTTAACCGCGCCTGGCGAGCCAGTGTGGCGTGCCAGTAAGTCGTAAGCGACAGGTACCACGAACAGCGTGAATATTGTCGCTGAGCCAACGCCCGCCATAATAACGGTGCCTATTACTAAGCGAGACTCTGCCCCTGGGCCGGTAGACACAATCAGCGGAATAGCACCGGCCATAGTGGTCACGGCGGTCATCAAAATGGGGCGTAGGCGGGTAACCGACGCTTCAATCAGCGCCGAGTGAAACTCGCGGCCTTCATCCCGTAACTGATTGGCAAACTCGACGATTAAAATGCCATTTTTAGCTGCCAGGCCAATCAGTAATACTAGCCCTACCTGGCTATAAATATTCAGCGATTGACCGCTAAGTAGCAGCGCAAGTAACGCCCCGCTCATTGCCAAAGGTACCGTGAGCATAATCACAAAGGGGTGGATAAGGCTCTCAAACTGCGCGGCTAATACTAAGAACACGACCAGGGCGCCAAGCACCAGCAAAAACGTCGTGGCTCCGCTGGCCTGCTGGAAGTCGCGCGATGGGCCTGCCACATTGGTTTGTACCTCTTCGGGTAGCAGATCCACGGCACTCTGCTCTAAGTAAGCGAGTGCTTCGCCAAGCGGATAGCCATCCGCTAAGTTGGCCTCAATGGTAATCGCCCGTATGCGATCAAAGCGGTTCAAGGTGCTGGCACCAGCAAAGTCAGAAAGCGTCACAAGGCTTGCCAAAGGAATGAGTTCACCTGAGCGTGACGAACGCACCTGTATATTATCCAGTGCCCGCGGACTGTTCTGGCTACTGCGGTCTCCCTCTAAAATCACATCGTACTCTTCACCGTCATCTACATAGCGAGTGACATTGCGCCCACCCAGTAATACTTCTAACGTACGGCCGATTTCGGTGACCGTGACGCCTAGCGCTGCGGCGCGCTCATAATTAATATCGACGCGCAGCTGCGGTTGGGTCTCGTTGTAATTGCTCTCCAGGGCCAATAAGCGTGGATTATTTTCACGCACGTGATTCATCAGCGTATCGCGCCAGCGGGCAAGGTCTTCGTAGGTGCCGCCGCCGAGTACAAACTGCACGGGCTTTTGGGTGCGCTGACCAAACCCTTGACGCATAACCGGGAAAGCCTGCACCCCAGGCAATGTACTCAGCGTTGCGCGCACCTCCGCCATAATCTCCCAGGCACTGCGGCGGCTGCCCCAGTCGGCCATATTGACGATAATAAAACCGCTATTAAAGTTTTCGATATTGCCGAAACCGCGGGGTGCACGCACCACAACGCGCTCAAGCTCTCCACTGTCTACCAGCGGGGACATGCGTGCTTCGATTTCATCCATATAATCCATCATGTAGTCGAAGGTAGCGCCTTCGGGGCCATTGACCATCACGATGAAGTTGCCCCGGTCCTCCTGGGGGGTATATTCGTTGGGTAGCGCGGATGCAATCCAGACGGTGGCGGCAATTAACAGCACAAACATCGCCACTACCAGCCAACGCATCTTGAGCATCCACTCAAGCCCGCCTTGGTAGCGGCGCTGGGTGCCATTCAGCATCCACTGCACGCCTTTACCAATACGGCTATCGTGCATGCCTGGTTTGAGGATCTTTGACGCCATCATGGGCGTTAGGGTTAGCGCTAGCAGGGTAGAGAAGACGACGGCAGCGGCCATGGTCAGCGCAAATTCAGAAAACAGCCGTCCGATATCGCCTTGCAACATGCTTAACGGCAAAAAAACCGCTACCAAGACGAGGGTTGTGGCGATGACTGCAAAGGCAATTTGTCGGGTGCCGCGAAAAGCGGCTACTAGTGGCGTTTCGCCATAGTCATGCATTCGGCGGTTGATGTTTTCAAGCACGACGATGGCGTCATCGACGATCAGGCCTATCGCCAGTACCAGGGCTAACAGCGTTAACAGATTGATTGAAAAATTCATCGCCGCCAAGGCGGTAAAAGCACCAATCACGGCAATGGGAACGGTGACCGCGGGGATGAGGGTGGTGCGTAAATTGCCCAAAAAGAGAAAGATCACCACCACGACCAGCCCCATGGCGATAAATAGCGTCGTGACTACTTGGTTAATTGCCCCCGAGACAAAAAGTGAAGCATCATAATTTAGGCTTAGCGACATCCCCTCTGGCAATGTGCCTTGGAGCCGCTCAAGTTCTGCCTGTACCGCTTCAGATAGCTCAATGATATTGGCGGTGGACTGCATGATCATACCAAGGCCCACCATGGGAACGCCATTGGAGCGAAATACTGAGCGGTCCTCTACCGCGCCAACTTCAACTCTAGCCACATCAGCAAGGCGCACCAGATAACCGTTATCACCCTGATTAATGGCAAGTCGCTTAAAATCATCGGCACTGGCAAAGCTGCGGGGCAGGCGCACAATAAACTGGCGATCTTCTGATTCAATCGAACCTGCCGGTAGTTCAACGTTTTCAGCTCGAAGGGCATCTTCAATATCACTAACGGTAAGGCCGCGAGCGGCTAATGCGTTGCGATTTAGCCAAACACGCATGGCATAGTCACTGCCACCGCCCACACGCACCCGCGCCACCCCAGACTGCACTGAAAGACTATCGACCAGGTAGCGGTTGGCGTAATCGGTGAGTTCGGTGATGGAATAATCTTCGCCGGAAAGGCTGAGCCATACGACAATTTCTTCACTGCTATCCGCTTTGGTGACTTCCGGGTTGTCTGCGTCGTCAGGTAGGTTGCGTAACGCGCCAGAAATACGGTCGCGCACATCATTGGCGGCGGCATCGATATTCATATCAATGCCAAACTCTATCTCGATCTGAGAGCGACCATCTTCGCTTCGCGAGGTAATTAGCTCAATGCCTTCCACCCCCGCGATACGGTCTTCAAGTACTTGGGTGATACGCGTTTCGACAACGTTAGCCGAGGCGCCGGGATAACGGGTATCAATCGTTACTACTGGCGGGTCGATAGTGGGGTATTCTTGCAGCGGCAAGCGATTAAGTGCCATTAAGCCAAACGCAATAATCAGTGCCGCGATCACCATCGCGAGCACAGGGCGCTGAACTGAAATATCCGATATGCGCATTAGCGGTCAGCCTCCAACAGCGCACGGAGACCTGTTTCATCGTCAACAATGCCGATTAATCTGGCTTCTTGCCCATCTCGAGCCAGCTGTAAGCCGTGCACAACAATCAGCTCATCGGCGGCTAAACCCTCGAGAACCTCCACCTGACCATAGCGACGCTCACCAATAGAAATATTGCGCTTAGTCAGACGCGTGGTGCCATCGCTCTCCTCAATAAGCATGACTGAGTGACGGTCACCGCTAGGTTCGATGGCCGCTTCGGGGATAACCACGGAATCACGCACGCGCTGTTGAACGATCACCTGCATTAGCATGCCAGGGCGCAAGCGTCCGTCCGTATTGTCTAGTTCAGCGCGTATGTTAATACTGCGGGTTACCGGGTCTACTCGCGTACCAATGGTGGCTATTTCACCGCTAAAGACATCGTCAGGGTAGGCTGCGGTAGAGGTGTTAAGCATCAGGCCAGGTGAAAGTCGCCCAAGAAATACCTCGGGTACGCTAAAGTCGAGCTTCATTACGTCTAGCTTATCCAGGGTCACCAGATCCATGCCGGGCGTTACCAAGGTGCCAACACTGATATTACGGAAACCTACGCGGCCGCTGAAGGGTGCCTGAATACGATAATTTGATAGCCTTGCTTCGATCGCTTGAATATCAGCTTCCGCCTGACGCAGTCTTGATTGGCTATCCTCAACATCTGCCCGAGCGGCTAAGTTACGATCTTGTAGTTGAGTGGCGCGGGTAGAGGCATTACGGCGTTCATCCCGTAGTGCCTGTGATGCTCTTAACTGTGCCTGCTCTTCAGCATCTTCCAGCCGAATAAGCAGTTGTCCTTCATCAACTTGTTCGCCGTCACGGAAATTGATGTCGGCAACAATTTCCGTGACGGTAGCAGATAGCGTAACGCTCTCTTCAGCACTGAGCGTTCCCAATGCCTCTAAGGGGTCAGACCAAGTGGTCATTACCGCGCGAGTACCTATAACAGAGGGCGGTGTTTGAGCGAAGACATAATCGATGGGTAAAAGGCTCAGAGGGGCGAGCGCCAATAGGGTTAGCAATCGTCGATGTAGTGGGAAATGCATAGTTATCTCAGCGTTAGATGGCAAAGCAAACGTATTTAGGCAGTGCCCCCAGGCCTTCTAGGAAGTGGCACTTATTCGCCTGGGTCAGTTAGCGATTGAGACCAAAACGATTTTAATTGTACATTTATTGTACATATTGTTTTTAATATATAGCATTTTTTCGTGCCGTCCCTGTTAAAATGCCATTTTTTTATGGCGGGAGCAGCCCTCATGAGTCAGCTATCATGACCTATGACGTAGTGATTATCGGTGCCGGTGCTGCAGGCTTAATGTGTGCCGCTTCAGCAGGCTATGCTGGCAAGCGAGTCTTAGTGCTTGATCATGCTAACAAAGCGGGCAAAAAGATTCTGATGTCTGGCGGTGGCCGCTGCAACTTTACCAATCTTGGGACAACGCCACAGCACTTTTACTCGTCAAATCCTTACTTTTGTATTTCTGCGCTCAAAAGGTACCGCCCTGAGCACTTTGTTGAATTGGTTGAAAGGCACGGCGTTGAGCATATTGAAAAAACGCCTGGGCAGCTGTTTTGCGCAACCTCCGCCAAGGAAATAGTCCGTACGTTACTGACTGAATGTGAGTGGGCGGGTGCTGAAATAGCGCTAAATACCCAAATAACCATAGTAGAGCAGTGCGGGGATGCTATGCAGCTCTCTACTTCTATGGGAAAAATTGAGGCTGGTGTCGTGGTGGTCGCTACAGGAGGCCTTTCCATTCCCACCATGGGAGCGACAGGGTTTGGTTATGATATCGCCCGGCAATTTGGTTTAGAGGTGTTAACTACGCGGCCGGGGCTAGTGCCTTTTACCTTGAGCGATACATGGAAAACACGTGCCGCTGAGCTTTCTGGTTTGAGTGTCCCCATCTCGGTAAGCGCTGGCGAACGTAGGTTTGTAGAGCCAATGCTATTTACTCACCGGGGCTTGTCGGGTCCTGCGATGTTGCAAATATCCAGCGTGTGGCAGCCTGGGGAGTACATTACGATTGATTTGCTGCCCAATGAAAAGGTGGCTGAATCGCTGCGTGAAGCACGGCAAATAACCCCCAAACGTCAGCTGTCCACTTGGCTTGCCGAGCGCTTCCCCAAGCGCTTGGCTCAAGCACTGCTGGAATGGTATTCCGAGCATGATCCCGCGCGCCCACTGGCTCAATATGCCAATCAAACGCTAGATGAATGGGCGTTACGACTCAATGCATGGCAACTTAAACCAGCGGGTACCGAAGGCTGGCGTACGGCAGAAGTCACCATGGGGGGCGTTAATACCGACGCAATATCGTCAAAGACATTTGAAGTTAACGGTATGCCGCAGCTGCGTTTTATCGGCGAGGTCTTAGATGTAACAGGGGAGCTTGGGGGGTATAACTTTCAGTGGGCGTGGGCCAGTGGGGTTGCCTGCGGACAATCCTGCTAAACAACCTCACTAACATCAAACAGATGCTTCGAAATTAAGTAGCCACCTTGGCTAATAATTTAAGTTTTTTGAACAGCATATAGCCAGCAAGCGCTTTTCTACCGGCTGCCATTGCGCCACCAGGGTGGCGCATCAAACTAAATGCGGCGACACCGCCCGCCGCATAAAGTGGCAATTTGAAGCTCTGCCAACTTCTATCCAACGGCAGCGCAGCTTGCTGCAGGTATTCACTGTCAACCAGAATATCCACACGCTGTTGCTCAAGCTCAGCTAGTAAAAGCGCTTTACGTTCAGCACGACTTAACGGCTTAGCGGTGTTTTCGGATGGTTTCATCACTAGGCTCCTCAAGCAGTGCTCTGTCAGCGGAAAGCTGTTTAAGTGTCTCTTTCAATAGGGAGTGGCGCTTCGACTGACGAATGGCCATGACCGCAAGTAAGAAACTTGCGCCTATTAAAACGCCTGCACTAATGCCAATCGCTGTTAAACGGTAGGTGTCCCAAAACAGAACCACAACCAACGCTGTCAGCGTAGCAATACCTAATAAAAGCAGTAATAGGCTTGCACCGGCAAGTAGCATTAGTGTGACTAAGCGAGCACGTTCTTCTTCTAATTCAAACACCGCCAAACGCAGGCGGGTTTCACTATTTGCTATTAGCGATTTCAGCAGGCGTTTGACGGCAGAGAAGACGCGTTGGGTAGGACCCAAGGCCATTAGCGACGACCGAGCAGCATACCCACAACTAGCCCTGCTGCTGCACCAATACCAATACTTGTCCAAGGGTTATCGTGGACATAACGGTCACAAGCATCTGCTTGGTGAGTGAGTGAATCACGCGTTTCGTCATAAAGACGTTCACCGCGTGCTTCAAGACGATCCCGGGTATCTTTTAAACGGCGTTCAGCACGGCTGCGAAGGTCTTTCATTTCACCACTAGCATCCTTCGCTGTAGCGTTGACCAATTCTTCGACAGTTTCGCTTAAATGGCGCAGGTCATCTTTAAGTTGATCTGCTTGCGAAAAGTAGGGGGGCTGACGTTTAGCCATGGTGTCTTCCTTTGACGAGTGAATAAAATTGCAGCTACTAGCATAGCAGCCACATAGTAAGAGACAAGTATTTGCCCCTATCGGTTCAGACCTGTAGCACTAAATAAAGGATTTAAACTAAAGCCAATGCTGAGGCGGTGTACGCGATGATCATAATCAATCATGCTCTCGCCATACCCGTAGTAATACTGTACATGGGCGCGTAGGGAATTAAAGGCAGGCCAGCTGTAGTCAATCTGAGTGCCCATATTGCCAGCGCTTGGGTTACCACGTAATTGACCGCTGACTTCGTGATTGTTGTTTAAGCGTTTTGCTAGTCGCACATCCCCATAGCCCATAAAGCGTTCGATATCGGGGTTATCGTCCTCTGAGTCTGATTCAGGTATCCGCCAATGAGGGGCCAGAGTGAATGCCCAATCGCCACTCTGAAAAGTACTTTCAAGATAGACCCGATTCCAACTCCGCGAGAGTGGAGACGAGCGCCCATTAGATTGGTGGTTAAGGGAAATACGGTTACGGGTATTTACCCAGCCAAGCGCCCCCCAGGCATTATCGAAATCGATAAATACTTCGGGTTCATAATTGGTTTCTCGAAAAGGCGAAGATGCATCGGTATTGTAGGCTTGCCACCAGCTACGCTGGGTATAACCAAAATAGACATCGCCGTAGTCACCAAATAGCTCTTCAACGAGATTGACCTTGGCGCTAAATTGGAACTTCAACTCCGCACTATTTGCTGGTGCATCTTCAGAAATATTACGGAAGCTTTCACGATTCTGATTGCTGTTGTAGCTCACCGGAAACAGATAGTTTGTGTGGTGCGTAGTGATTGAAAATGGGTTACGGCTCGACTCCTGCTCAAGTTGACGTCGCTCACTTAAGTCTTCACGTGCCGCCTCTTCAGGCAGTAGTTCAAACGGCACGTCGAGCGAAGCGTCTGCTGGATTTTCAACCTGCTGTAATTGCTGGCGCAACTGATATAGTTCTGCATCCAGGGCGCGGATTCGTGCCTCAATCTCTTGCTGTGTCTCGGCGAGGGCATTCGCACTGAGTGTGGTAAGGCTGAGTAAGACAATAAATTTCGAGAACGGCAGTTTTCGGGTGACCATCAAGGTGACTCGCAAAATAAATGAAGTGGCAAATGCCAGCGTTGTTTCTATCACGCCACCCACGGAAGTCAACACCTCTGATTGCACTAGATACCAGAACGCCTGACAATAACCAAATAATCCGTATTTGCGGAGCTGTCGATGTCAACGAGGCATACGTAACGTGGTGAAATACGCCTGTAAATGGGTAGTTAAGAGTTTGTTTACCCTGCTTATTATTAGCATTGCTGTTAACTCTGTTTATGCCAATACGCTTGACCGTGTTCCTGACCAGGCTGAGCTGACATCACGTCTGGCGCAGCTTGAAGCCGTGGAAGGCGGATTAACAACTCAACAAACCATCGACAAAGAGGCCTTAGAAGCGGCGCTGGATGCCTATGAGCGATTAGCTGCCGTCAGTGAGCGACTAGCCGCTTTGGAAACTCGGGTTGAGCAAGCGCCAGAGATTCTAACCCGTTTACAGCGAGAGCTAAACGAAGCTGAGGAGGCTGCTCAGCAACTCTCAGTGGCTAATTTGAGCGACAGACCACTCGATGAGCTAGAAACGTTGCAAACCGATGCAGTGATCGAGCTTCAGCAGTTGCAAAGCCAATTGGCAGAAGTGAATTCACAATTGATTGCCGCCCAAACCCTTCCTGAACGCGCCCAGCAATCCATCGCGGAGACATTACAGCGAGCAGAGAGTTTACGCCGACAGCACGATGAGCGCGAGGCTTTGTTGGCAGATCGCCAGCTCTCCGCGCTTAATGATGCGCGATTGATTCAGTGGCGCCTTGAGCGGGTGCTTGCCGACCGCGAAGTAAGCTTTTTTCAGCGAGAGCTGAGCGCTAATAGTCGTTTGCGCGAGCTCTCTCAGCAGCGGCGGGATGTACTGCTGTTGCAGATCGACTACCAGGAGCAGCAGCTCAGCATACTGCAAGGGGTTATTGATCGTCAGCGGCGCTTAGCCTCTGAACAAGCGATTGCCGATGCTGCTAGAGACGATCCTTTAATTGCCGCAGGGCATCCCGTTGTATTGCAAGCGCAACAAACCAATCAGACGTTAAGCCTTGAACTACTGCGTGCAACGGATCGCGCTAATAGTATCGTAAGGGAAAATATCGAAGCCCAGCGGCAGTTAGAGCATGTGCGCCAGCTGCAGCGAAGCCTTAATGAGCAGATTGATGCCATACGCGGCAGCCAGTTACTGTCGCGTATTCTGCGAGAGCAGCGCCAATCGTTGCCCCCGGTGGTCCCACGGCGAGATTTACAGGACGAAATCGCAGACCTGCGCTTAAAGCAGTTTGATTTGGTGCGCCAGCGTGATCAGCTCCGACAAAGTGAGCAGTTTGCCGCTTCGCGTTTAGAGGAGGCGGGCATTGAAGCAACCCCCGGGCTAGTGGATTCACTTTCGCGGCTTTATCAATCCCGCCGAGAGCTGGTCGAGCAGTTGGAGCAATCCTACGGTAGTTTATTGAGTGCCGCTATTGAGCTACAACTTAATCAGCAGCAGCTATTAGTGACTACCAGTGAGCTGCGCGAAACTATTGATGAGCAGTTGTTTTGGGTCGCCAATAGCCGTCCCCTGGATTTGAACTGGCTGCGTCAGTTGCCAGGTAATTTATTATTAGAGTGGCAAGAGGGTGAGTGGCGAGCGATTTTGCCAACGCGTTGGCAAGGCGGTTCATGGGAGATATTAAAGGGCGCGCCTTTTATACTGGTAAGCGTATTATTAATCGCCTTGAGGCGAAAAATTAAGGCAAACTTAGCCGATTTACACTCCCAGATTGGTCGGCTTAAAAGCGACACTCAGCTGCATACTCCCAAGGCAGTGCTATTAAATGCACTTTTGGCGCTCTCTGGCCCATTAGCCGTCGCTGGTATTGGAGTCGGGCTATTAACCACCTCAGGCCCTTTAGCAAGCAGCGTTGCCCCTGCACTGCTTCAGTTAGCCTTAAGCTGGGCTGTGGTGGCGTGGGTACGTAGGTTGTTGGTGCGCGACGGTGTGGCCGAACGCCACTTTACCTGGTCGCCTATTTATACCGCTCGTTTGCGACAATTGCTGGGTGGCTTGGGTGTTGCCCTGATGCCGGTGATTGGTATTGCCGCTATGTCGGAGCAATTGGAAACCCCACTGGCGATGCGCCCTGTCGCCTTTGGCTTATTTTCGTTCGGTTTGATCGCTATGAGTTGGTGGCTAGCGCAGCTGATATTGGCGCATATACCCGTCTTTGGTGTGCGCTTGTTTCGCTTGCTGTTGGGCCTGTCTATGGCATCGGTACCGCTTATACTGCTTGGCTTAGTGGCTTGGGGGTATGAATACACCGCGCTGCGTTTAGTGAGTAGATTTGCCATCACTCTTTATATACTAGGGCTGTGGGTAGTGGTAGAAGCCACCCTGGTAAGAAGTTTAGCGGTAGCAGCGCGTCGGCTAGCCTATCGCCGTGCGCTGGCTCGCCGCCGTGCCCAGGTACAAGAGGGCGCAGAAGGAGGGCTTGAAGTCGTTGAAGAGCCGCCACTCGATATGGAGCAAATCAATAGCCAGTCGATGCGCCTTTCCAAACTGATTGTGTTGATTGGTTTCAGTGCACTGCTTTATTTGGTGTGGTCTGATTTGCTCTCAGTACTTGGCTATTTAGACAACGTATCGCTCTGGGATGCTGAAGAAGGTGATTTAGTTAATGATGTTTTGTCGATCTCAGACGTCTTTACCGCTCTGCTGGTGATTGCTATTACCTTTATAATGGCGCGCAATTTGCCTGGCTTGCTGGAAGTGATGGTGCTATCTCGGCTGACATTGAAGCAGGGCAGTGCCTACGCCATTAGCTCACTACTCTCTTACATCATTGTCGGTACCGGGATAGTAATGGGGCTCGCTACACTGGGCGTCTCATGGGATAAGCTTCAGTGGCTAGTCGCTGCCTTGAGTGTGGGGTTGGGCTTTGGTCTACAAGAGATTTTTGCCAATTTTATATCAGGATTGATTATCCTGTTCGAACGTCCGATTCGCATTGGCGATACTATTACGATTGGTAATCTACACGGAACGGTCAATCGCATACGCATACGCGCGACCACTGTCACCGACTTTGATCGTAAAGAGATTATTATCCCCAACAAAACATTTGTGACTGACCAACTGATTAATTGGTCGCTATCAGATAACGTCACTCGCGTCGTGCTGACTTACGGCGTGGCGCATGGCTCAGATATGCCGAAGGTTCATCAGCTGTTACGTCAGGCAGCGGATGAAAATCCACGCGTGCTAAGCGACCCAGAGCCCCAGGTGTTCTGCTTAAGCTACGGCCAGCACAGTCTAAATTTTGAGCTGCGTATTTTCGTCAATGATCTCTTGGATCGTCTCTTTGCGGCAGATGAAGTCAACTGCCGTGTCGATGAGTTGTTTCGCGAGGCCGGTGTGCGCATAGCATATGAGCAAATGGACGTATGGCTACACCCAGATAAAGGCGACTCAGTAAAAATACAGTCGGCTAAGCCGCTCACTCCACCGCTATCCCCGCCTGGGGCGACTTAAACCTTAGTAATGGCGTGGAGAAGAAATTCTCTATTTCCATCACCTCCGGTGATAGGGCTCTCCTGCCAATGTTGAATGATCAGCCCGCATTCGTCACAGGCGCGTCGAATGCTGGCTTCAACGTCTGCAAAAAGCGTGGCATCGCGTACCACCCCACGTTTATCCAAAGCGCCAGGATTTAGTTCAAATTGAGGTTTAACCAGTGAAATCAGTTGGCCGCCAGAGGGTAGCAGGGCGGCAATTTCGGGCAGAATCAGCGTTTGGGATATAAATGAGACATCCATTACCGCGATATTAATGGGCGTAATGGCAAGCACACTCTTGAGCGCCTCTGAGCTGCTCATGTCGCGGGCATTTATGCCTTCCAGGCAAGTAACGTGTGGGTTGCCTCGCAGCTCGGCAGCAAGCTGCCCATGACCTACTTCAATTCCCACCACATGCTGCGCGCCAAAACGCAATGCACAGTCAGTGAAGCCGCCGGTAGATTGTCCAATATCGAGTACAACGCAATCGTCAAAGCGTAGCTCAAGCGTTTTCAGCACGGCTTCCAGTTTCAGTCCTGCACGAGATACATAGCGCTCTTCTGGATCGTCCTCAACGCGAAAGCGAGTATTTTCCGGCCATTTTTCAGAGGCTTTGGTTAGCAGATTGCCGCTATTAGCTAGGCGCACTCTTCCATGGCGGATGAGTCGCTGCGCACGGGTACGAGAGTTGGCCAGCCCTTGGCTGACCAGTAGTTGATCAAGTCGTATCATGAGTGAGGGTATTATTCGCTAATCAGGCCTATGATATTTCATCAGGAGGCGCGTTGGGGCCTTGGTCTGCTTGCAGCTCAATAGGCGGTATGCGGGTAGCCCCCCAGCTACGGTGCAAGTAGTGCTTAACATTTTCCAATTCATCACTAGTGACCGCCGCCACTTCCCCGTGTTCCAGCGGGTCATAATGATAAATGTATAGACGCGATACGAAGAGTTCAAAAGGTAGCGATGCTTCACCAAAGCGCTCACCGTTGCCCGACGTGCTCACGATGACGCCATCTCCCCAATCCTGACCGCTGTCATTGTTAGGGTTGTAGAAATAAACGCGCATGACATCAGTGGGGTCGAGTGAGGCGCGCAAAATAGTAATGGCATGCCAGCCAATAAATCGCGCTGCACTATCGGTCACCGCAACGCCCGCAGGCTGCGGGTGGATCAATGGCTGATTGCCATTGTAGTAAGGGTGGTAGCAGGCATAGAAATGGCGCACAAAATTATCGACATCGCTCAGCTGCCCGGTAGCTACATCGACATTGATGCGAAAGCCACGTCCTGACCACCAGCCGTGAAATTCGGGATTAACCCAGCGATGGGGATCGCCTTCACGTCCTATGCAGCGTCGGCCCATTTCCGCATAAATGCGGTCAAGGTGGGGCACTACAATTAGCGAAACAGGGTCAAGATCCATCGGCAGTTCAGTGGCAACCCCTGATGCGCTCTCCATTGAAGAGATGGGTTGTCCCTCAAAATGCATAATAATCTCGTTATCACGTGCCGCCCATGCCACCATTTGCAGCAGATAGTCGGGGTCGTTATACGCCCACATGGAAAGCGCACGTGCCGATTGGCAGGTCGGGTTGTTGCCTTGACCAACGCCCAAGGGCAGCCCCAGCATACAAAGCACGCCTTCAATTAAGCGTGCACGTGGAGAAACACTGTCGCCATAGGCCACGCTAAGTCGCGACTGCGCCCACTCAGAAAGCGTAAGATTGAGCTGACGCCACATGGCTGGCGCGACCGGGGGTTCATAGAGAATGCCGCGCTCAAGCATCAGTGCAAGGCCATAGACCGCTTGGCAAGTGGCAGGGTAAACGCCGCCACGTATAAGCGCTTGCACTAACTCACGATAGCAGAGCAGGCAGTCTCGTCCAGTGGACGACAGGCCCATTGCTTCGGCCAGTAAGTGATCGCCCTCTTCAAGTAAGTGGCGTAACAGTACGGCGTGATAGGGGGATGCTAAGCCTGTGTCGTGCATCGCTCGCGCAAAGCCCGTGGATTCAGCTTGAAGGGCGGCTTGATCCATATGCTCTAAGCGTTCGCGATAAACATCCACCCCCGGGTCTTCGCGGCAAGCTTGGGTGGGGCCGTATAGTGAGCTGACGAGCCTATCTGCACCCTGGCCGCTAGCGCCAAGATCAATGGCTGGGTTCACCTGACAAAGCGCAATCTGAGTGATCATCTGTTTGATAGCATCTACTTGGATTGGGCGCTGTTTTAAAATGCGCCAAATCTCATCGATTAGCTGATCAACAATATGTTCGTAACCAATTCGCTCAGCGAGGTGCTGGAAAAGCTGGCGCGGAATAGTGGCTAGCCGCCCCTGGGTTTCGCGTTCCGCCTCGCTGGGGGGTAAGAAAAGCAGCCATAGATTAATCGCCATCACCTGGGTGAGGTAATGGTGGGAATGATCTGCTGAGACAAGAGGGTGCTCGTAGTCGCCCTTAGCGACAGCGAGAAGCCTGAGTTCACTTAACGTTTCAATGACAACCACATTGGCATCGGCACTTTTCAGAGCGAAGGTGGTTAGCGTGGGCACTAAGAATTGAGGGGTTTCCCAATCGGAACCTAAAAAAACACCGGCGTCTTCGAACGCTTGCGCGCGGGCCTCCAGTGCTTCACAACCGCCATCCTGAAGAAGTACTCGCCGTGCAGTGTCCATCACGCGCGGCAGTTTGGCGGCCTTTGAGAAAGCGGGTGCCTGGGTTAGCAGGCGCACGGCATCGTCAAATTTGCTCAATAGTCCATTGAGCTTGCTATCTTCTTGAGAAGACGTCTCTTGATCTGTCTTCACGGTGACTCCTTAACCCAGCATTAGCGAGGATTATACATAGAAGTCGAGGTCTTCTTGGCGTTTTAGCAGATCGCGGATGGTATGCGCATCCTCGCCTTTGAAGTAGATCAGACCCCAATGGGTACCAAAGGCAGTGCGTTTGGTAACGGTTTCTTCTACGGGTGAAGTTAGCTCATGAGACTCAAAGTAGGGGTGATCTTCGGTCTCTTCAGGGATTTCCAAGCGGCTAACCACGCGCCGGCGCGGATAAACACCAAAACAGCCGGCGAAGCCATTAGCATCGACCACTTCTTTCGGGAAAAACGTGGCCACTTCTTCTTTAGTGCTTTTCGGATCGAATACCAAGTAAGTGGCTTGGTAGGCGTTGAAGCCATAAACCCGCTCAAGCAACTCAAATACTTTAAAGCCAGGCGGACGATAAGCCACTTCGCCAAAGTACATCTCACCGTCACTGGTGACAAAGTATTCCGGGTGAATCATACCAAATTCAATATCAAACGCTTTAATCAGCTTTTCGATCTGCTGAGTAATCTGCTCACGATACTTTTCAAGCTCTGGAGAAGCGGGCACAAATACCGAGTAGCCTAGGGTCACGTATTCAGAGATATTTAAAAAGGCGATTTTGCCATCGTGAATCCACGCCTCAACGGCAAACTCCCAGCCATCCAGGTGTGATTCCATCAGCACGGGGAACTCTTCGTCGGGGATGGTATCCACTTCATCTGGCGTACGAATAACGCGGTGGCCTAAGCAGCCAGCTTTATCAAACGCTTTCAGGTGAATCGGATCGTTGGGATCGCCATCAAGCTTAAGTAGGGTCTGGTTAACGCGTTTGAGGAAACGCACGACGTCTTCTTTATCGTGAGCTTCTTCAAAGATACCTACGCGTATGCCACCTAGCTGAGCACGACGTTTCATCAACGCCTTATCGCGAAGTAGAAGCGATTGACCGTAAATGCGTGGATTGTCCAGAAGTACAGAGTTGATGGCCCCAGCCCACTCTACGGTTTCTTCGTAAAGTGGGATTGCGACATCAACCCCCTTATCTTTTAGGGTTTCGGCGATTTCAATGGAGCGGTCATTAAGGCGCTCAAAATTCCAAGGTACATAGGGGATATCATGTTTTTGGCAATACTCTTCGGCCCAATCAGGTGCAACGACTATGTAGCGGCGGTTAAAATTTTCAGCCGCTTCAATCGCATTGAGGCTCCAACCTAATAAGGCGATATAGCCCTTATTTGGATCCTTTTGCATGTTAATGACTCCTACCTGGTGCGTGAACAGAATTGCCAAATTACTCACCCCACCATACACGACGGGACGTATGCCCGGCTAATGAGCGCATTGTACGGAGCATTAACGGAGGGTTAGCTAAAGGCGTACGGGCGCGATTATGGTAAGCTAGGCGGTTCAACTTCATGTACAAATGGCAAGAGGAATAGGCCAAGATGGCGGCCAAGCCGATCTACCGTGTGGTGGTTCACCAGCAGGGTGAAATATGGGATTTATATGTCCGAGAGATCTTTCAAAGCGAACTCTGGGGCTTTATTGAAGTCGAGGAGTTTGTCTTTGACGATGCTTCACGGGTAGTCGTTGACCCTGCGACTGAAAAATTGCAGCGAACCTTCGAAGGCGTTAAGCGTAGTTATCTACCATTAAACGCCATTGTGCGGATTGATGAGGTAGAGCGCGAGGGGCCATTGAAGGCGGTTAAAAGCGATGCTCGAGTAGCGGAGTTCCCCCGTCCCTTTCCGTTGCCACCGCGCGGAGAAGGGTAAGCGTATGAGACAAACGCACCGCTAAGTTAAGCGACAAACGTTGTTGGCTCGTCCGCCTTGCAGCGTTTTAATTAGGACATGATGTTATGCACGTAAATAGAGTTCGTTTTCGATATTACGCCGCTGCGGCTGGCGTGTTGTTAAGTGTGGCAAGTATGGGGGTTGATGCGCAGTCGGGTAACCAAGCGTGGGTAACCGATGAGCTCAGCACTTATGTGCGTAGCGGCCCGACAGATGGATACCGCATCATCGGCACGTTAAATGCCGGTGAACAGGTGGATGTGCTGGAAACCAGCGGCAACTACAGCCGAGTACGCAACAGTGAAGGGAATGCTGTCTGGGTATTGAGCGACGAGCTTCAACCAACGCCCAGCGCAATTGAGCAGTTACCGGCATTGGAAGAGCAGGTCGAAGAGTTAACGGCTGAATTGGATGGCATCAACGAGGCATGGGAGCAGCGTGTTTCGTCGATGACTGAAACGTTAGAAGTTCGAGAGCGCCGTATTGTCGAGCTTGAAGCAAGTAATCAAGAGCTTGATAGCCAGGCTGAACAGTCGCGTCAGCAGGTAAGGGCGCTTCAAGCGCGCCTGGAGACCCAGGAAGAAGACCTCCTGATGCGCTATTTCATGTACGGTGGCGGCGTTGCTGGAGCTGGCCTATTAGTCGGTCTGATTGTGCCGCATCTTCCGCGTCGGCGTAAAAAGCGTGACCGTTGGTTCTAGCACGCTGATATGTATCATAGGTTGGCGCGATCAATAGCGAGGCTGGCGAACAATGAGTGATCAATGGCGCAAGCGTTGGCAAGAGGGGCGTATAGGCTTTCACCTGCAGCAGGCTCACCCGGCATTGCTGCGTCATTGGGATGCACTAGGCATTGTTCCGCGTACTAAAGTGCTAGTGCCGTTATGCGGTAAGAGTCTTGATATGCGTTGGTTAGCGGATGCGGGTTATCCCGTTCTCGGTATTGAGTTTGCCCCTGAGGCGATTGATCAGTTTTTAGCTCAGCGCAGTACATCGGTGTCACGCTATCGCCAGGCAGGATTTAATATTTTCCGTCAAGGCAGTGTGGAATTGTGGTGCGGGGATTTTTTTCATCTGCACATACAGCAGGCCGCTGAAATTGGTGCCTTTTATGACCGGGCTTCGTTGATTGCACTTCCACCTGCCACGCGTCAGCGCTACGCGTTTCATTTGGCACAGTTAGTACCGCCGGGTGCAAAAGGCTTGCTGATTAGCTTAGCCCATACAGAAGGAGAGACGGGGCCACCTTACAGCGTGCCTAGTAGTGAGATTGAAAGGCTTTTCTCACCAAATTTTGCACTTACCTTTCTGGAGCAGGGCGACCCTGATGAGCGCGGCAGAACCGAAAGCGTTTGGGGGCTGGAGCGACGCGGACCGCGCCTTTAGGTGCCTTTAAGGTTAAGGGCGCGGTCCGTATTACTCGCGTCAGACAAAGAGCGTGCCGGTAATCGGCGTTAGCGTGCCAACAAGCGGCCTAGCTCAGGGTCACTGAACGCGCGGTTCATGGCATCGCTAAGTAGGTCGCTTAACATGCGCGTATTGCTATCTGAACCGGGGCGAACGGCATAGCCCTGGGTGCGACGTGAGGTATACGTGCCGGTATAGGTTGTGCCTTTATTTTGCGCAATAGCACGTAACACGCCTTCAAGTCGCGCCTCATCGACCATTGGCTGACCGCTGTCACCACGTCCATAGTTCAAGCTAGCGAGTTCCAGGGTTAGGCTTGGGCGCCCCTGGGCCTGCTCCGTAGTAGGACTAAAGCCCATGTCGCGAACGGCACGCTCTGCTTCTTCCTGCAAGCGCGGGATCAACTCGTGGCTACTCACCGTAATATGCGCAGTCGACATGCCGCCACCCGCGCGGTTGCCAATAATGTCGCTTTCACGACCATCTTGTGCAATCACAGTCACCTGTTGTCCAGACCCCACTTGCGGCACATCAGCGCTGCGCTCTGGGCTAAGCTGTAAATATTGCGGGCTAGCACAACCGGCTAACCAAGCGCTGGCCAACAGTACACCTGAAACTCGTAAAAAATGACGCCGAAGCATGGTCTTCCTCCGCTATGGCTAAAATGCCAGTATACCCCGAGTGCTGCGCTGGCGGTATGTTCCTGCGCGCCAGTTTGCCAGCGGTGGTTTGATACTGCCGCTTAGTATAAGCACATGGGCTATCGTCGAGAAAAGTGAAGACAACCTAATGCACTAGGCTTTTTTCTGGGTATCAGGGCTAACTATCAGCCAAACGGAAATTAAAACGATCAGAGATCCAAGCAAGAAACCACTGGATATTGTTTCGCCAAGGACTAAAAAGCCCCATAGCACTGCAAAAGGCGGCACAAGAAATGTAACGGTGAGCGATCGTAACGGGCCAATATCAGCGATCAATCTAAAATAAAGAATATAGGCCAGGGAAGTACATACAAAACCGACGGCCAGCAGGCTAATCCAAACATCGCCTTGTAGCCAATCAATGCTAGGGCCAGATGAAATATTCCAAATTAAAAAGGGAGCGAGAAAAATGGTTGCACCTAGTTGGCTGCCAAATGCAACTAGCGTTGAATCCAGACCGCCCTGCTGGGTTATCCATCTGCGGGTAAGAAAGCCCGCAAAGCCGTAACCAATAGTGGCGACTATGCAGGCAGTGACACCAATGAAGATATTACCAGCAATATTTGAATCGCCCACGGTAGTAATAACGGTAATTCCAGCAATGCCTAGTGTTATACCCGCTATTTTTTTGAACGATAAAACCTCGCTAAAGAAGTAAAAGCCAATCATCGCACCCATTAAAGGGGTTGTCGCATTCAATATTGCCGAATAGCCAGCAGGTAATAATGTGGCAGCTATGCTGTACATAAGAAAAGGTATACCTGAGTTGATAGCACCCAATATCAAAACTTTTCCTAATTTGTCTCTAAAGTCTAGGCTCTTTCTTATAAAAAATATAATGATCGCTAAACCAATCAGCCCAAAGAAGACTCGAAAGAATGCTGTGTTGATTGCCCCTATCGCTGGTGAGGCTATGCGCATAAAAAGAAAACTTGCGCCCCAAATAGCTGCTAAAGATAGTAGTCGTAAATAATCTAATGCTTTCATATTGTGTCCCTTTTAAGTTTTTTCTTAGCCAATGTATGGAAAATAATAGTTAGCCTTTTTCGGTTATTTGCCGAGATTTGCTATGGTGATCCATGATTTTTTCCCCACGGAAATTCAGTATTGGTATTTAATGGCATCGAAAAAACCCGTTTCTTGCTCTATTTTTGTATTTCATGAAATGGATAAACAGCCGGTTCAGATAATGACGAAATGGATAAGTTGGTTGAGCTTGTCATTGCTAATGCAGTGGAGCAGCTTAATGTGAATAGACGAAGCTTGTGGAGACTACGGTTGGCTATGTGCCATGGGGCAGCTGGCGCCGCCTCCCGCGGGTGCCTCGTCATGTTCGTTCCTCTCACATGCTCGTTACCACGCGCTACGATGCGCGCATGGACTGACATTTGGGCTTTATTTAATCTAGCGTGAGCGCCAGTACATATATAATTAATACGCAGCCTGTAAGCGCCATCTAGCAGTTCGAGGGTGTTATAGCAAGTGGCCTGGAGTATTGGAGATATTAAATGGATCTTTTTGAAAACGATGATATGAAGCTGATTAACCTGCTGCCACGGGATGGGACTGCCTACTATTACGGTAAAGTATTAACGACTGATCGTGCAGATATCTATTTGGATCAATGCATTAGTGAATTGGACTGGGAGCATGATCGCGCTTTCATTTATGGGAAGGAGATTGTCACCAAAAGGAAGATCGCGTGGTATGCGGATCGGCCGGTCTCCTATACGTATTCGGGAGTTACGAAGAAAGCGCTAATTTGGCCCGCTTTGTTACGTGAGCTTAAACAGCGAGTAGAAGAAGAGTGTGGCGATGCTTTTAATTCATGCTTAGGTAATTTTTATAGTTCAGGGGATGAAGGCATGAGTTGGCACAGTGATGCCGAAAAAGACCTAGTCGAAAATGGTTCAATCGGGGCATTGAGCTTAGGGGGGCAAAGAAAGTTTTCGTTTAAGCACAAAAAGTCAGGGGAGAGTGTGTCGCTTACCCTAGAGCATGGCAGTTTGTTAATTATGAAGGGGGCTACCCAGACAAACTGGCTTCACAGTCTGCCTAAAACCAAGAAAGATGTTGGGCCGCGGATAAGTTTAACCTTTAGGCAAATGCGTTTTTGAAATAACAAGCTTTGTTCAACCTAGCCACCCCGTTACGGGCGGCTGGTTAGGTGTTATGCAACGCGGGTTTGTTCAGCCGTTTTTGATGCTTGGTCTGGGAACCGGCGCCAGTGACGGGGGTGGGCGAATAGACGCTGGCCTCGGCTAAGTGCCAAATGTTCGAAATCCGTATGGCGCACGGTGGCCAGCCACGGTTGGGCTAGCCAGTCAGCTTCCAGCTCTACGCGAACCTCTGCGCCTACTGGCGAGATTGCGGTGATAGTGACCGGTAGATGACTCTCATGGGTTGGCTGTTCCGTTAGGCGCACTTCGTGGGGGCGCAGCAGCAACTCTTGATGTCCATCGGGCAGGTCAACGTGCCAATAGGCGTCACCGCAGGTCAATACACCGTTACTTACGTTGCCTTCCAGGTGATTCACATCACCTAGAAACTCAAATACAAAGCGGTGTTTTTGGCGTGCGGTAGAGATCGTCAGGGGTATCGATCTGCTCAATGCGACCGTTACTCATAACTACTACACGGTCAGATAACTCCAGCGCTTCTTCCTGGTCGTGGGTGACGAATACACTGGTGAAGTTAAGCTCATCGTGCAGATGGCGCAGCCAGCGGCGAAGCTCCTGACGAACTTTTGCATCAAGTGCACCGAAGGGCTCATCCAGCAGCAGTACTTCAGGCTTAACTGCCAGCGCACGTGCTAGTGATACGCGTTGCTGCTGGCCGCCGGAAAGCTGAGCAGGGTAGCGCTTGGCGAGATGCTCAAGCTTAACCATTTCAAGCAGTCTAAATACCTGGGAGCGAATCTCAGTGCTGCTAGGGCGCTGTTTACGTGGTAACACGGTTAGCCCAAACGCAACGTTGTCATAAACACTCATATGGCGGAATAGGGCGTAATGTTGGAAGACAAAACCGATCCTCCGGTCGCGCACATGCACGTTGGTAACATCGCGCTCGCCAAACAGAATCTTACTCTGCTGTGACGTTCGGTCCGCGTTTTCAAGACCCGCAATTATACGCAATAGCGTCGTTTTGCCTGAGCCCGAAGGACCAAGTAAGCCCACTAGCTCACCCTCGTGAATATCAAGGTTGATTGGCTCTAGTGCCTGGGTATTGCCAAAATGTTTGCCAATGTTTTGCAAGCGAATGCTCATGCAAATGCCTCCCGGCGCGCTGCGCGCCATTCCAACCCTGCCTTGGCGGCGAGCGTGAGTAGGGCAATGAATGCGAGTAAGGCCGCGCAGGCGAAAGCTCCCACGGCGTTGTAGTCTTGGTAAAGCTGTTCCAGATGGAGTGGCAGCGTGTTGGTTTGGCCACGAATAGCCCCCGACACTACCGAAACAGCGCCAAACTCTCCCACGGCACGTGCATTGGTAAGGATGACGCCGTAAAGCAGTGCCCATTTAATATTGGGAAGTGTAACGCGGCGGAAAGTGGTCCATCCTGAAGCCCCAAGGGTCACCGCCGCTTCCTCTTCGCGGGAGCCTTGAGCCTGCATTAACGGAATTAACTCACGGGCAACGAACGGGCAGGTAACAAAAATGGTCACCATTAAAATCCCCGGCCAGGCGAACATTAGCTGGATATCATGGGTGTCTAACCAACTGCCAATCCAGCCGTTGCGGCCATACAGCAGCAAATAAATCAGGCCTGCGACAACCGGCGATACAGCAAACGGAATATCAATTAACGTTTGTAAAATACGCCGACCAGGAAAGCTGAAGCGCGTGACGAGCCACGCCAGCGCAACACCAAAAACCAAACATATTGGAATGGTTAAGAGCGCAATCATAAGCGTTAAGCCAATCGCGTGTAGGGTAAACGTATTACTCACATTTGCCCAAAATACCAGTACGCCTTGGGAAAATGCCTGGGCAAAAATGGCCACCAACGGCAGTAGTAAAAAGAGTGCTGAGAGCACCAGGGCGGCGCCAATGAGTAGCCGCCTAACAAGCGGAGCATCACCAATTCGACGCATTATCCCTTACCTCCATGCAGCCGTTTGACAAAGCGACCCTGCCAGATATTAATCGCCAGCAGCAGGGCTAGGGAGACAAACAGCACTACGGAGGCAACTGCGGATGCTCCGGCATAGTCATACTCTTGAAGTTTGACGAAAATCATCAGCGCGGTGATCTCTGTTTCGTATGGCATATTGCCCGCAATGAAGATAATCGCCCCGAATTCACCAAGCGAGCGCACAAACGCAAGCCCCGTGCCGGTAACCAGCGCTGGCCATAGATGCGGCATGATCACGCGGCGAAAGGCAACGCCGTCGGTGGCGCCCAGTGACATAGCCGCCTCATCGACTTCAATTGGCAGATCTTCGAGCACCGGCTGTACCGTGCGCACTACAAAAGGAATACTGGTGAACGCCATGGCCAGCGCAATGCCCACCCAGGTGTAGGCGACCTGAAATCCCATCGGTTCCAACAAACGCCCCATCCAGCCGCTGCCAGCATAAAGCGTGGCTAAGGTAATGCCTGCTACGGCGGTCGGCAGGGCAAAGGGTAAGTCCATTAATGCATCGAGTAAGCGTTTGCCAGGAAATTCATAGCGTACCAACACCCACGCCAACAGTAGCCCAAAGACGGCATTCACCAATGCCGCGACTGCAGCTGCGCCAATGGTAACGGCATAGCTTGCCACCACGCGACCTTCGGTAATGATCGCCCAATACTCAGCGAGGCTAAGCTCCGCTAATTGCCCAAACAGGCCGGTAATCGGTAGTAAGAGCACCAGCGAGATAAATAGCACGCTGATACCCATAGAAAGGCCAAAACCCGGCAGCACACGTGTGCTGCCGGGACGCCTGAGTGCAAATTGACTCATAGTTCAAACGTGCTCATAAATAAGGATTAACGGCGCTGCAATTGATCCAGCAGAGCACCACCTTCAAAGTGCGCTTCCATCGCTTCATCCCAGCTACCGAACACATCTTCTACTTGGAACAGTTCGGTTTCAGGGAATTGATCAGCAAACTCTTCAACGACTGCCTCGTTGTGAACCCGGTAGCTGAAACCTGCGAGTAGACGCTGAGCATCTTCACTGTACAGGTATTCGAGATAGCTTTGGGCTAAATCGCTGTTACCGTTGCGCTCAGCGTTCGTTCCGACAACGGCCACAGGAAATTCTGCCAAAATGCTCATCGGTGGCACGATAACTTCATAATCGTCGCTACCGTATTCGCTGCGGATATTATTAACTTCTGACTCAAAGCTAATCAGCACATCGCCAATGCCGCGTTCAATAAAGCTGGTGGTTGCGCCACGGCCACCGGTATCGAACACAGCTACATTGCGCAGAAAGGTACGCATGAAGTCTTGGATCTGCTCTTCATCGCCATCGAATTCGTTATCCGCAAAGCCCCATGCCGCTAAATAGGTGTAACGACCGTTGCCTGATGTTTTGGGGTTAGGGAAGACCATTTTCACGTCTTCTTTCACCAGATCATCCCAGCTTTCAATACCTTTGGGGTTGTCTTTACGTACTAAGAAAGCGGTAGTGGAGTAGTAGGGCGATGCGTTGTTCTCAAACGCTTCCTGCCAATCTTCTGCCACCAGTCCTGCATCCGCGAGTACCTGTACATCGGTGACCTGATTAAAAGTCACTACATCGGCACGCAGGCCTTGCAGAATAGCGCGGGCTTGCGCAGAGGAGCCACCGTGGGATTGGTTGATCGCAATCTCTTCACCATGCTCCTCTTGCCACCACGCTTGAAATTCAGGATTAACGGCAGCAAACAGCTCACGGGCAATATCGTAAGAGGAGTTAAGTAGTTCGCGCTCTTGGGCCATAGCTGAACCACTGACGCTGACGCCTAAGGCGATTGCAATCAGACTGCGGCGGAAGAAAATGGGCAGTGCCATAGGAAAGCTCCTTAAAACGTTAAGCGCATCGTGGCGCAATGATGGCAAGGTTAAATCGAACATTGTGGAATTACAATCATGTTTTATATTCTTTTTAAGAATATAAGTGTGCTTAAGGCTCAACCTTTACCAGGAGAGTGGCTGTGGATGCGCCGTAGGTGCTAGGACAATGCGCAGGCTCTGGTAAGATAGGCCGCCTTATTAGAACCCCCTGCTGTTAATTGCTGGCTATTGCTGGCAGAAAAAGGGCGTTCGCATCACTTCACTGGCGACTATGCAGGAATCGAATATGACCGCTGCGCATGACTTTCTCATTGCCCCTTCTATTTTGTCGGCCGATTTTGCCCGCTTGGGTGAAGAGGTGGATAACGTGCTGGCCGCTGGCGCGGACGTTGTGCACTTCGATGTGATGGATAATCACTACGTGCCGAACCTCACCATTGGCCCCATGGTGTGTAAAGCGCTGCGCAACCACGGCGTGACGGCGCCGATCGACGTGCATTTAATGGTCAAGCCAGTCGATCGTATGATCAGTGACTTTATTGAAGCAGGCGCCAGCTACATTACCTTCCACCCGGAAGCCTCTGAACATGTCGACCGCTCACTGCAATTAATCCGCGATGGCGGCTGTAAAGCAGGCTTGGTGTTTAATCCGGCTACGCCGCTTTCATATCTCGACTATGTGATGGATAAAGTCGATATGGTGCTGCTGATGAGTGTTAACCCAGGGTTTGGGGGGCAGTCTTTTATCCCAGGCACCCTCAACAAGCTGCGCGAGGCGCGGGCACGCATTGATTCCTCAGGGTTGGATATTCGCTTAGAAATTGATGGCGGCGTTAAAGTCGATAATATTGCCGAAATTGCTGCTGCCGGTGCAGATACTTTCGTTGCGGGGTCCGCCATTTTTAACGCCCATCAAGCCAGCGATCCGCACGGCTATGATACCGTGATCAAACAGATGCGTGCGGCGCTGGCTAAGCAATAAGTATGCTTCGTTAGTGGAGTTTCATGCGCGGTTTTAAATACTTGTTTAGCTTGTCGACTAGCCAAGCGAGCCCAGTTTTTGGCGCGCCATGAATAGAGAGCTGGTGCATACGGTAGAGCGATGCATAGGCTTGGCGAGCCAGCCAGCCCTCTAAAAATAGTCCTTTGGAGGCGCTGCTACGCATTAGATTGCCTACCGCGTCATAGCGGGCCAGCGATACCAGCGAGCCGTGATCCCGGTAGCGGAAGTCCTTTAGTGGCTTCCCCTCTAATTGATTTATCAGGTTTCTCGCTAGCAGCTTAGCCTGCTGATGGGCCGCCTGAGCGCGAGGTGGCACGCTACTGTCTTCCCCCATTGGGCAACTGGCGCAGTCGCCCAAGGCAAAAATTCTGTCGTCATCCACGCTTTGCAGGGTGCGCTTCACCTCAATCTGATTTTTCTTATTAGTCGTCAGGCCAAGGTCTGCTAGAAAGGGTGGTGCTTTAATGCCCGCGGCCCACACGTTGATATCGGTTTCAATAATCTCGCCATCGCCGGTGACTAGCTGGTGCGCTTGAGCTTCCTTAATAGCGGTGCCGATGTGGATCGTCACGCCCATGCTTTCCAACTCTGTTTGAACCGTCTGACTGACCCGTTCGGAAAGCCCTGGCAGTATGCGCGGTGCTGCTTCCAGTAAATGCACGCTGATTTGTTGGTGATCTAACGAGGTGACGCCGTAGGCATTAAGCATTCGCGAGGCATCGAACAGTTCAGCAGCAAGTTCAACTCCCGTTGCACCACCGCCCACGATGCCTATGGTCAGCAGGGTATGCTGGCGCAGCGTCGGGTCTGTATAGCGTAGAAACGTATTGATCATATCCCGCTGAAACGCTTTGGCCTGTTGAGGTGAATCAATAAAGTGGCAGTGTTCAGCAACTCCCGGTGTGCCGAAATCATTTGAGACACTGCCCAATGCGATCACTAGATAGTCATAAGTCAGTTCGCGGGCAGGTAATACCTCTTCGCCATCTTCATCCTGAACCGGCGCCAAGTGCAGCACCTGCTGCTCGCGCTCCACACCGGTAAGCGATCCACGCTGGTAGCGATAGAAGTGGGCGGAAGAGTGTCCGCGATAATCCACTTCATCCATGCTGGAGTTCAGCACCCCGGTGGCCAGTTCGTGGAGCAGCGGTTTCCATACATGGGTGGTATTACGATCCAGCAGCACAATCTCAGCGCGTTTGCGCTTGCCTAGCGTGTGCCCTAAACGCGTCGCAAGGGCCAATCCGCCTGCGCCACCGCCAACAATCACGATTCTGGGTATGGCCATCATTTACTCCTCGGCTAAATTAGCTCCAGCATAGAAGCTTCTAAGGCTCCTGACTAATGCGAAAGGCGGCCTTGAACAGGTAAGATAGCGGCTGAGCTTGAAGAACTACCGTAAAAGCGAACGGCACAGCAGTGTCCGTAAAGGTTTTCAGCCGTCGATAAAACCAGAGGACAGTAAGGTGCACTCAAATCTTCATCCAATATTACAAGACAAGCGGCTGATGGCGTTTGACCTGGATGGCACGCTGATTGATTCAGTGCCCGATCTTGCCGCTGCCATGGCGCGCACACTTAGTGAGCTTGATTTACGCGTGCCCAATGAAGTGGAAGTGCGCGATTGGGTTGGCAATGGTGCGCCTGTATTAGTTGAAAGAGCATTAACCTGGGCCTTGCAAACCGCGCCGGAGCCTGCGCTTCAAACCCGTGCCTTTAACGCTTTTATGGCGCACTACGGTGCAGCGCCCAACACCCTTACGACGCTTTACCCTGGTGTTAAGGAAGCACTGCAGGTGCTGCATCAAGAGGGGCTGACATTGGTGTTAATTACCAACAAGCCTGAGCGTTTTATTGAACCACTGTTGGAACACTTCAACTTGTTGACGTTTTTTACCCTTTGGATCGGCGGAGATTCACTGGCGAAAAAGAAGCCTGATCCTTTACCGCTACTCCACGCGGCTAACATGTGCCAAATACCGCCTGCTGAATGCATTATGGTGGGCGATTCTCGTCACGATATGGCAGCAGGCAAAGCCGCCGGTTTTGCCACCCTTGCTTTGCCCTACGGCTATAACCACGGCGAGCCGATTGAACAGAGTCAGCCTGACTTAGTGATCACATCGTTAACAGAATTACTGATGCCCGCACCCCATGCGACAAGGACCGCGTAATGATGACCCCGGAACGTTTTCACGAGCTTAGCCAGGCAGGCTACAACCGAATTCCTGTTTCCCGTGATGTGCTCGCCGATTTAGATACGCCGCTATCCACCTATTTAAAGCTGGCGAATACACCCTGGACGTTTTTATTTGAGTCCGTGCAGGGGGGCGAAAAGTGGGGGCGCTACTCAATGATTGGCCTGCCCAGTCATGAGCGTATTGAGGTTCGCGGCTTTACGGTGCGCCATATTAAAGATGGCGAGGCCGTCGGGGTTGCCGAAGTTGTAGACCCGCTAGCGTGGATTGAAAAATTCCAGAGCCGCTTTAAGGTGCCCAAGCTGGATGATCAGCCGCGCTTCGACGGGGGCTTAGTAGGTTACTTTGGCTACGACACCATTCGTTATATCGAACCGCGCCTGCGCGCAGGCGCCGATAAGCCTGACCCGCTCAATGTGCCCGATATCTTATTGATGGTGTGCAATGATTTTGTGGTGTTCGACAATCTTTCCGGGCGGCTAACCATCTGGACCCATGTCGATCCTGCCGAATCAGATGCGCTTGAACGTGGCCAGGCTCACCTCAAACACCTTGAAACCCGCCTGCGAGAAGCGCACATCAGCCCCAATAATGCGGGCAGTGGTCGACAGCCGGTGAAAGAGAGCGATTTCAATTCAGGCTTTACCGAGCAGGGCTTTAAAGCAGCGGTTGATAAAATCAAAGAGTATGTGTTGGCAGGGGATATCATGCAGTGCGTACCCTCCCAGCGCATGTCGATTCCCTATCAGGCGTCACCACTAGATCTTTATCGCGCGCTACGCAGCCTTAATCCATCGCCCTATATGTTCTTCTTTAACTTGGACGACCACCACGTGGTGGGCTCCTCACCGGAGATTCTCACGCGTATGGAAGAGGGTGAGGTAACCGTGCGACCTATTGCCGGTACTCGCAAGCGCGGTAAAACCGAAGAGGAAGACGATGCTTTAGAGGCAGAACTGCTGGCGGACCCTAAAGAGCTTGCCGAGCACCTGATGCTGATAGACCTCGGGCGCAATGACGTCGGCAGGATCTGCCAAACGGGCAGCGTTGAGGTAACCGACCAGATGGTGGTTGAGCGCTACTCACACGTGATGCATATCGTTTCTAACGTAACGGGTAAGTTGAAGCCTGGTTTAACGGCGATGGATGCACTGCGTGCTACCTTCCCAGCGGGAACTGTTTCTGGTGCGCCCAAAATTCGTGCGCTTGAGATTATCGATGAAGTGGAGCCCGTTAAACGCGGCATCTACTCTGGGGCAGTGGGCTATCTCTCTTGGCACGGCAATATGGACACCGCGATTGCAATCCGCACTGCCGTCATTAAAGACGGTCAACTGCATGTACAGGCTGGGGCAGGGATTGTGGCTGATTCAGTGCCTGAAATGGAGTGGCAAGAAACCCTCAATAAGGGGCGGGCTATCTTCCGCGCAGTGGCAATGGCCGAACGCGGATTAGATAATCTCTAGCTTTAAACCCTAAAAACACCAGGGCCGATTACTCGGCCCTGGCACCTCCAAGGGCCGCGTGCATAACATCCGCATTATGACGCATCATGGCTGGGTAGTTGACGGCTGGGCCATCTGAACGGCTTAATGAGTCTACATACAGCGGCCCAGCGAGTGCGATGCCCGTCTCCCTCGATAAGGCATCCATATGAATATTAGCGGTGGTGCTTTCATAAAAAAGCGCGGATGGGCGTGGGCGTTTCTCACCAAGGTACTCACTCATCTTAGCCATCGCCTGAGCGCTGCCTTGGGTCTCATGATTTACTCCCCATACTCCCTGGGCCTCAAACGCATAGGCACGGGCAAAATAACCAAAACCGGCTTCGCTGGTGATAAGCGTGCGATTGGTGTGAGGGATGCCGTCGAGCCGCTCTTTCAAGACTTGATTGAGGTCAGTTAGCGCTTTATGCGCTTCTTCTGCGCGGGCGTAGAAGGCATCTGCTTGCTCGGGAAGGTGCTCTGCTAAGGTGTCAGCAATGACATCGATATAGGCCATAGCCCCTCTCGGGTCCATCCACATATGGGGGTCAGGCTCTCCTTCATAAAGCCCTGTCGAGATCGCTAGCGGGGTGAAATCGGCTTTTTTTGCCACTTCCACTAAAGTGAGTTGGTCATCGGCCATTGCTTGAACATGGTGTATCCAAGGCTCTAAGCCAAAGCCGTTATAAAATACGATATTAGTCTCTTCAAGCGCGAGCACGTTGGGTGGAGTGAGCTCCCAACGATGCACATCCTCTCCAGCAGGGACAATGACCTTAACATTGACGTTATCACCGGCCACCCGCTTGACCAAATCTTCCAGAACTGAGAATGACGCCAAAACTCGGAGTGAAGTAGTCGCGTAAGCAGGAGCCGCACTTAACAGTGCAACGAATAAGAGCGTACTCAGCCAGGTAAACCGCTTATACATCCCGCGCTCCAAACTGTAGAGAAAGCCATCGAACATGACAGCCCTCAAGAAAGACGGCAAATGATAGTGATTGCGCTGGCTGGTTGCCAGTTGCAATACGAATCCATTGATTAGGGCTCATATGCTTAGGATGGTTCACCGCGAGCATCACTGCCACTATGCTGAGTCATATCACCTCCTTAAGCATAGTTTGCGCTGTGACTGGCAGAAGTGCTTCTTCTTTACGGCGCCGGCGTGGTCATCCACAAGGCCGTGATTTATCCTCAGTCGCGTTGATGGTATTGCACGCATTACCCCAGCGTTTAAGTAGGCGACCTGTCGGTTGAGCCGAGGAGACACTTAACCCCTGCAAGAGGGCGCTTGGTTGCGGTATCATCGAAGCATTAACGTAGATGGCATTACATTACCGGATGGGTAACGCATGAGCCATTGCACGGCCGATTACAGGAGTTTCAAGGGGTTATGGCTCAGAAAGTCTTAATGCTCGACAATTACGACAGCTTTACCTTCAATATCGTGCAGTATCTGGGTGAGCTGGGCGCCGAAGTGATCACTCACCGTAATGATGAGATTACCCTTGAGCAGATTGAAGCGCTGGCACCAACACACTTAGTTGTATCACCGGGGCCCTGTACGCCTAACGAGGCGGGTATTTCCATGGCTGCCATCGAACACTTTGCTGGCAAGCTGCCTATTTTGGGCGTTTGCCTAGGGCATCAGGCGATTGGTCAGGTTTATGGCGGCAAAGTAGTGCGTGCCCCGCAAGTGATGCATGGCAAAACCTCCGCCGTGCTACACGATAACCAAGGCGTGTTTGAAGGGCTGGATAATCCTGTCGAGGTGACTCGCTATCACTCGCTAGTGGTCGATAAAGAGTCGCTACCTGATTGCTTGGAAATTACCGCCTGGACCGGCGACGATGACGTCACGCCCGGTTTAGTCATGGGGCTCAGACACAGGGAACTGGACATTGAAGGGGTGCAGTTTCACCCTGAGTCGATTCTTACCCGCCAAGGCCATGAGCTGCTGGCTAACTTTTTAAAACGCGGCGGATAGCCGGTTTCACACGCTTTAGGAGCTCCTCTGCTCATGCAAATGCGAGACGCGATTAATGCGGTGATGCGCCGCGAAGACCTCTCTTTTGATGCGATGCACGCCTTGATGCGCCAAATCATGACTGGTGATGCATCTGACGCGCAAATTGGCGGTCTATTGGTAGGCCTGGCCATGAAAGGTGAAAGTGCCATTGAAATCAGCGCCGCTGCGCAGGTAATGCGCGAGTTGATGAAGCGGGTCGAATTGAAGGCAGAAAACGTAGTGGATATCGTTGGTACCGGTGGCGATGGAGCCAATCTGTTTAACGTTTCCACCGCGGCCAGTTTTGTTGCCGCTGCCGCTGGCGCGCATGTTGCCAAACATGGTAACCGGAGCGTGTCGTCCTCATCGGGTAGTGCTGATCTGTTTGATGTGGCGGGTATCTACCTTGATCTTAAACCTGAGCAGGTAGCGCGCTGTATTGAACAGGTGGGCGTAGGCTTTATGTTTGCACCAAATCATCACCCAGCGATGCGCTATGCCATTGGCCCGCGCCGCGAAATGGGCGTGCGCACGCTATTTAATATTTTAGGGCCGCTAACCAACCCTGCTGGTGCTCCCAACCAAGTGCTGGGTGTTTACGCTGCTGAATTAGTGCCGCTAATGGCTGAAGTGCTCAAAACCCTCGGTAGCCGCCATGTTATGGTGGTGCACTCTGATGATGGTCTGGATGAGATCTCCCTAGCAGGTCCCACTTTAGTGGCCGAGTTAAAAGAGGGTGAGATTACCCAGTACACCATTACGCCTGAAGAACTCGGCATTGAGCGCCAACGCTTGGCAACGCTTAAAGCTAATAGTGCAGAAGACAGCCTGCGTTTGGTCAAGGCTGCCCTTTCCGGTGAAGGCGCTGCTGCCGATATGGTCGCGCTTAATGCGGGGGCTGCACTCTACTGTTCAGGCGTCGCGGATACCTTAAAAGAGGGTGTGATGGTGGCCCAGGATGCGCAAGCCTCCAAACTGCCTCTTGAGAAGCTCAAAGAGCTTTCGCACTTTACCAGCGTTTTTAAACATTAGTTTTTAAATAAGTCGAGACCACCATGATTCAACAGGCAACGCCGACTATTTTAACGCGCATTCTGGCTCGTAAAGACCAGGAAGTGGCAGAGCGCCGTCAGGCCGTTTCGGAAGCGGATCTAATTGCTTTAGGCGAAAAGCAGAGCGCTCCCCGTGGCTTTATTGACGCCCTGAACGCGCGTATTGCGGCGGGTGATCCGGCGGTGATCGCCGAGATCAAGAAAGCCTCACCCTCAAAAGGTGTAATTCGTGAAGAGTTTCACCCCTCGGATATCGCTAAGAGCTATGCCCAGGGCGGTGCTGCCTGTCTTTCGGTACTTACCGACGCTGATTTTTTTCAAGGCCATGAAGACTATCTGATAGCTGCCCGTGACGTATGTTCGCTGCCAGTGATTCGCAAAGACTTTATCACCCACAGCTACCAGGTCTGTGAAGCACGCGCGATAGGCGCTGACTGTATTTTGTTGATTGTTGCCGCCCTTGACGACGCTCAACTGCGTGACCTAAATCAGCAGGCTATTCAACTAGGCATGGATGTGTTGGTTGAAGTCCACGATGCTGATGAGCTAGCGCGCGCACTGGCATTGGACCTGAAGCTGGTCGGCATTAATAACCGCAATCTGCATACCTTTGAAACCAGCCTCAATACGACGCTTGATCTACTGCCGCGCATACCTGAAGGCATCACGGTCATTACTGAATCCGGGATTCATACCCGCGATGACGTTGCGCTAATGCGTGAGCATCGTGTCAACGGCTTCCTCGTCGGCGAAGCCTTTATGCGTGAAAATGACCCTGGCCAAGCGCTGAAGAAGCTTTTTTGGTAATCATTGCTGATGTTCCAACGACGCCTTGGGTTCGCGCTGGTTGTGCTTACGTTACTTGCGCTTTTTCAAGGCGGCGTTGCTATATGGGCAATTGATGGTGCCCGACAAAAAGTCGAGTTAGGGAGGCTATCCAGCGACCTTCACGCAGGCTTTTTGGCGTTTTCAGATAGCAAAAATCGCCTTCGGGCGTGGCTTGCGCAATCCCAGAATGTCTCCCAACCTGATCTAGAGCAGCGTGATTTTTTACTGCAAGAAATGCAGTCTCATTTGCAGCGGCTACAAGTAAACAGTGATCGGTTAGCCGCGCAGTCAACCCCTGAAAATGAACCATCTGGCAACCTCATTGCTGAGCGTCGTGCCGCGTTAGCGATTTTCAATAAGCTGTTTCAGGCATTAGAAGCTGCGGTGTTGGCTATGTCTATTTCGCCTGACGCAGAGCAATTCGATTTAATTGATGGTCAGAGCCTACAGGTGATATTGGCTGATGCTTTAGCACGCGAGCGTACGCTGCTAACAAATCAGCGCAGCGATGCAGATCGTTCACTCCAGCAGCTCATTACCTTCGCTATCTTAGCCAGTGTGACGCTCACACTTACCGTTGTGGGGATGTTCTGGTACTTTGCTCGCGCTTTACGGCGGCCGATCCATGACTTGGTAATGGGGGCTAGAGCGTTTCAGCTTGGTGACCTTCATCATCGTCTGGATGAAGGTATGCGTGACGAGTTTGGCAGGGTGGCGGCACGCATGAACCTGATGGCAATTGAGTTGCATCAACATCGCCAGACCGAGCAGGACCGCCAACAACGTCTTGAAGATCTAGTCGAGGTGCGCACCCGTGAGTTAGAGGATGCGTTGACTAGACTTCGCCAGCTTGGGCAGCAACGCCAACAACTGTTAGAAGATATCAGTCATGAACTGCGCACGCCCACCACGTCAATTCGTGGCGAAGCCGAGATTACCCTGCGTGGAAAGCCACGCAGCGAAGAGGAATATCGCCAGGCACTGCGCCGTATTGCCAGCGACGCAGCGCATCTGGCTGATGTAATCAGTGACTTGTTGACGATGGCGCGTAGCAATATTGTCGAATGGCAGGTTCAGCGTCAGCCACTCGATCCGGTGGAGTGCCTACAGGATGCTATTGGGCAGGCATCGACCTTAGGAAGGCTGCGCAATATTTCGTTGCATACTGGAAATCTTGAAGCGACCACCGTATTAGGCGATGCCCAACGGCTACAACAGATATTTGGGATATTGCTAGATAACGCTGTTCAGTACTCTTATCCAGATGGCCATGTCTTTATTGCCGCTAATCAGGCAGAGAAACAGGGTAAGCGTCTATGGGAATTGTGTATTCATGACCAGGGAATTGGTCTGGCTAACAGCGATGAGCAGCGTATTTTTGAGCGAGGTTATCGTAGCCCCAATGCACGTCATCATCGTCCCGATGGCCAAGGCGTAGGGCTTGCCATCGCTATGCTATTAACACGCTTACACGGTGGGCAACTGCATATTGAAGGAGCGGAGAAGGGAGGCTGTATCGCGCGACTACATTTACCTGTGCATGCGACTTACGTGTTATCCGCGACACCAGACTTAACATGATGTGCTCTATAGGCTAGGTAAATATTGACTATGCATATTGTATTGGTTGAAGACGATGCTCGAATCCGCGATTTTCTATACCGGGGATTAACGGCCGAAGGGCATCGTGTAGACGCTTTTAGCGAAGGCCAAACGGCGCTGCTGCATATTCTTCAGTGTGCTCGCGAAGTGGACACCACACTACCGGTTATCATTTTAGATCGCCTGCTACCTGATATAGGGGGCATTGAGGTATGCCGCAACTTGCGCACCGCGGGTATTACGTTTCCCGTGTTGATGTTAACAGCACTGGATAGTGTGGAGGATAAGGTGTCTGGGCTGGAAGCCGGAGCGGATGACTATCTTGCAAAACCGTTTGCGTTTGAAGAGTTGCTGGCAAGATTAGGTGCTTTAACACGCAGGCACGAGGGGCATGCTTGCTCACCTGATAAGCTGCTATGGGTGGGTGATCTATGTTTGGATCGAGAGCAGTGTTGCGCGACAAGGGCTGGCCATCGTATTGAGCTGACACCTAAGGAGTTGGCGATACTTGAGCTGTTAATGTCGACGCCGGGCAAGCTGTTTAGCCGGGAACGTATTCTTTCCAGTGTATGGGGTGCCTCTGAGGATCCGCTTACTAATATCGTCAATGTCTATATTCGTCGGCTGCGCAGCAAGCTGGACATCAACCCGTCAACTGATTCTTTGATTACCACCCAGCGTGGCTTTGGCTACCGCATCAATAATCGCTATTAATCAATAACGCACGTCTATTCACCTAACGTTAATAAAGTTAGCCTCCTGCGTTAATACTGGTGAGATCTTAACGAAAGTTACTCCCGGTTATAGTGATGCTGCACGCTTAAAGCAGCCAATGACTACTCCACGGAGAATGATTAACATGATGAAATCACTACTTGCTAGTACCGTATTGGGTCTGGGCGTAGGCGTTGTTTCGTTTGCAAATGCGGCACCGGTGACGCATTTAGGTGGCGATATTACCGAAGAGCAAGTACTTGAAGCACAACAAGCTTGGGGAGAGGCCCTGATTGCGATTGCTAACAAGTATGAAGAGAAAGGGATCCAGGCCGCCACCGAGCTTGCTGAGTCAGTGATTGATAGCGCCTACGGCTACGACATTGGCCCGGTACTGTTTAAACCGACCCTAGCGGCAGCACCGCAAACTTTTCGCAGCACGCCCGAAGGCGCATTAGCGTACTTTGTTGGCCATAGCGACGAGTTCCCTGAAGACAGTGGTTTCGCTCTGCGAGGCTGGCAAGAAGTGACGGTGGATAATGCCGCTATTTTTATCAACGGCGATGCGGCCATGACCATGGGTAATGTCTCTATGGTAGATGGCGATGGCAATACCACCACGGTAGACAAAAGCTGGGGCTACCAGCTAGATGAAGACAATAACTTACGTATTGTGCTGCACCACTCATCGCTGCCGTTTAGTGATTAATACGTACAGAAGCCAATGGCTAAGCTAAGCGATGGCTTTGCAAAAGCCATCGGTCATAAAACTTATGCTTAAAAAAGAGGCTTACTAAACGTGTAAGCCTCTTAAGCATGCATGCTAGTGGCTGCGCAGGCAAACCAGCAGCGCTTGCAGTGGGTGCGGCAGTACTTGTTCAGAGTAGCGCTTCACCTGGCTGCGGCAGGAGTAGCCCGTTGCCAACAGCTTGCCTACATTCTCCTGCGCCTCTACCTGGGGTTGCCAGGATTGGGCATAGATTGTTTTCGAGGTGACTGCGTTGCGGGTTTCATGGCCGTAGGTGCCGGACATGCCGCAGCAACCACTGGCCATCGGTTTAAGCTCTAAACCAAACGCCGCAAATACCTGTTGCCACGCCTTGGGGCTTCCCGGAGCGTTGGTTTTCTCGGTGCAGTGTGAAAGTAGCTTAAAGCCTGGGTCGGTTAGTTCGAGTTGACTCGGTACCAGGGTGTTGATCCGCGTCGCCAGCCACTCTTGCAGCATCAGTACCTCGGGTACTGCTTCACTGCCCAGCGCTTTGACGTACTCTTGGCGGTAGGTGAGCGTCATCGCCGGGTCGATACCCACCATGGGGATATCAAAGCGTGCCAGGGTACGCAGCCGTTCGGCCTGCTTAGCGGCGGTGCGCTCAAATGCGCCCAAAAAGCCCTGCACTTGCAGTGGCTTGCCATTGGCCGAGAAGGGCATTACAAATACGCGCAGATTAAGGCGTGATAGCAGCTCCACTACGTCCATCACCAGGGTGGCTTCGAAGTGGGTGGTAAATGCATCTTGAACAATAATCACACTACTCGCGCGCTGGTGCTCGGTAAGTAGCGCCAGTGCCGTGGGGGTGGCTTCGGCGACCCCCCAAGCCCTTAGCTGTTTCTTCACGCTGGCACGGGAAAGCGCCGGGGAGTCGCTAATGCCCAGCTGGCCACGCATGAGCTTCTCCACCCAGCGTTGACCAATCACCGCGTTATAGAGCGGGGCAGCTTTGGCAAGGACGGGTAACATGAACTCAGTGCCGCCAATTACGTAATCGCGCAGCGGTCGCAGGTAGCGGCCGTGGTAGACCTCTAAAAATTGCGAACGAAACTGGGGGACGTTGACCTTAATCGGGCACTGCCCCGCGCATGACTTGCACGCCAGGCAGCCCGCCATGGCGTCGTAAACCTCATGGGAGTAATCGTGATGCTGCTTACGGCTGAGCGTATTCGCGACGCGTTGCGGAAAGCTTTTGATAAAGCCCCAGCCCCCTTCAGCCTTCTTCTTACGCGACTCTTCCACCACATCAATTCCGGCCTGGGTCTGTAGGCGCAGCCACTCACGGATCAGGCTGGCACGTCCTTTTGGCGAGTGGCGGCGATCCCGGGTGGCTTTCCAAGAGGGGCACATCGGATCATCAAGGTCGTAGTTATAGCAAGCGCCATTGCCATTGCAGTAAACCGCCGCGTCGTAGGCCTGCCAGGCGCGCTCATCAATGGTGCGGTCAAACTGGCCGCGCATGGGCACGCTATCGATTGTTAACAGGTCCGGGTCGCTATCTTTTGCTATCAGCGCACTAGCGTCGGCGGGCGATGCGATCTTGCCAGGGTTGAGCTGGTTATAAGGGTCAAACGCCGCTTTTACCCGCTGAAGGCTGGGGTAGAGTTCACCAAAGAACTTGGGCGCGTACTCCGAACGAACGCCTTTGCCGTGTTCACCCCACAGCAGGCCGCCATATTTTTGAGTAAGCGCCGCTACTTCATCGGAAACTGCACGAATCAGCTTTTCCTGTTCGGGGTCTTTCATATCGATAGCGGGGCGCACGTGCAATACCCCAGCATCCACATGACCAAACATGCCATAAGAGAGCCCGCGTGCATCCAGCGCCGCGCGGAACTCGCTAATAAAATCGGCTAGATGCTCCGGCGGCACCGCAGTGTCTTCCACAAAGGCAATCGGGCGTTTTTCACCCTGGACGTTGCCGAGCAAGCCCACCGAGCGTTTGCGCATAGCGTAGACTTTTTGAATCTGCCCGCGACCTTCGGCAAGGGTAAAACCTAACCGCTCTATGGTGGCATCTTGGCTTAGGTGCTCGGTAAATGAACGTACCCGCTCGGCAAGCGCAGTGGGATCATTGTCATTAAACTCAATCAGGTTAATACCACGAATGGGGTCGCTACCGGTGGCAGGAAAGAACTCCGCCACGCTGTCCCAAACGAAGTCTTCCATGGCGAGCTGAAGCACCGTGTCATCTACCGTTTCGATAGAGGTGGGATTCGCCGCGCTACTCTTTAAAACTTTAGCATCCCGCAGGGCATCCATAAAACTGGTGTAACGCACGTTAACCAGCGTGGAGTGCTTAGGAATCGGCAGCACATTCAGCACTGCTTCGTTCAAGAAGCCCAATGAGCCTTCCGAGCCACACAGCAGGCTATTAAGGTTAAGCTGCCCTGCGTCATCGCGCAGGTGGGCCAGGTCATAGCCGGTTAAACAGCGGTTGAGCGGCGGAAAGGTTGCCGCAATCAGCTCGCGCTGCTGATCGATAATCTCGGCGGCGGTGGTATGTACACGACCCAGAATGCCTTCCTGCTGGCGGCCGACCTGCTCTTCGCTCGGCGTTAACGCGCGGCTATGCAGGTGTTGGCCGCCAAGCAAAATGGTGTCGAGTTCCAGCACATGGTCGCGGGTCTTACCGTACTCACAGCTGCCCTGGCCGCTGGCATCAGTGGAAATCATGCCGCCGATGGTAGCGCGGTTAGAGGTGGAAAGCTCTGGGGCGAAAAACAGCCCATGGGGTTTGAGCGCGGCGTTAAGCTGGTCTTTGACAACGCCTGCTTGCACGCGCACCCGGCGGCGCTCAACGTCGATTTCTAGGATCTGGTTCATGTGGCGTGACACATCCACCACGATACCATCGGTCAGCGATTGCCCATTGGTGCCTGTGCCACCACCACGGGGCGTTAAAACGATGCCGCGATGGGGCGTTTGGGCGGCAAGCCGGGTCAGGCGCTCAATATCTTCTGCATGTTTGGGGTAGATCACTGCCTGTGGCAGGCGCTGATAAATCGAGTTATCTGTCGCTAACACTGTGCGGTTAGCGTAATCAAGCGCGATTTCACCTTCAAAACCGCGGGCTTTGAGGGCTTCTAAAAAACGTACATAGTCTTTCCCCAAACGTTCAAACGGGGCGGTACGGGTGTCCAAGGATGCAATCATAGTTGATCAGGCCATCAGTGCCGGGGGCGCAATAAAGAGAGTCCGCTACTTTACCGCAGCGGCTGTCTGGCTGCATCTCAAGGTGGTGTTTTACTCAACGTCTTACTCTGCGTTTTACGCCTCACCCAGGGCTTCTTTTACCAACGCTGCTGAAGCGTCCGACATCGGTAGCGTTAGTGCCAACTGGTGGGCGCGTGGGGACATTTTACGCCAGGTTTTCTGCACAATGCGCACCATATGGTCGTGCTCGATCTTACGGGAGAAATCAGCAAAGTAGTTCTCCAGAAATACCAGGCAGGCACAATCTTCCAGCGCTTGTACATCCGGGTCACGGCCCAGGCCTTTTTTGCCAATAATGGTTGCCGCTCGGTTAGCGTCTTCAGCAGTAAAGCCTGCCTCGCGCATGAGCTTGGCAGTGGTGTCACCCGCGCGGGTTCCCTGGTCACGCCGCCAGGTTAAATAACCGATACGCCCTTCGGGATACTCTTCTCGCGGCACTAACCAGCGTTGCAGATGCTGGGCACGTACTGCAAGGCGCAATACCTCGTCGGGTGCATCGTGCACACGATCTAGCCAGCCACTCATACGTTGGGCATAGGCAAGCTCCTGGGGCATTAATGTGCCGTCGGCGAGCGTCGTGGAGCGTGGGTCTTCAGCATGTAGGGCATCAATGGCGGTAAGGGTTTGGTCAAACGCGCTTGGCATGGCAGCGGTACTCAGCTTGGAATATAAACACTAGGTTGCCGAGAAAAAGCTTGGATCACAACTGCTGCGTAATGAGAGGGGCAACGCCCGCCGCCTGAGGCAGCGGGCGAATATGACATTTTTTAAAGTAATAATCGGCCTAGCGGCGCGTGTTGTAAGTGGCTAGGTCGATTTCACCTTCGCTCTTACCTACTAACGTGGTCACCATTAAATCACCAGCTACATTAACGCTGGTGCGGGCCATATCTAAGATACGATCGATACCCGCCACCACCGCAATCGCTTCCAGCGGTAGGCCGATCTGCGCCATTACAATCGAGAGCATAATCAAGCCAGCCCCTGGAACACCTGCGGTTCCGATAGAGGCCAGCGTCCCAGTGGCGACAATCATGCCGTAATCCATCATGGTCAGATCAGCGCCGATCATCTGGGCAATAAACAGCACCACAACGCCCTGGTAAAGAGCTGTTCCGTCCATGTTGATGGTGGCACCCACTGGCAGTACGAAGCCTGAAACGCCCTCAGAAATGCCCAGATTTTTCTGCGCACAGCGAATCGACACCGGTAGCGTGCCTGCTGATGAGGCCGATGAAAAAGCGACCACAATGGCGTCTAGGCTGCCTTTCAAATAACGCACCGGGTTCAGGCGGCCAATCAGTGAGATAAAGCCGGAGTAGACGACAAGCACATGGATAATGCTAGCGAGGTACACCACGCCGATGAGCTTAGCCAGAGGTAGTAGAATCTCTAATCCGTATTGACCTGAAACATGGGCGATTAAGCCAAATACACCAAACGGCGCAAACGCCATCACAATGCCAGTAAGCTTGTACATCGCCTCGGCAAAGCTATCGAACACTTTCATGACTGGCTCGCCTTTATCGCCAATCAAGGTCAGCGAAATGCCCAAACCAATGGCAAACACAATGATCTGCATAATGTTGCCGTTGGCCAGGGCATCTAGCGGGTTGCGGGGCACTAGATTGACCAGGATGGAGACCAATGAAGGCGCGTCGTTAGCCGCCACTTCGGTATCGAAACTTAAATTAACGCCAATCCCCGGCTGGAGCAGAGTAGAAAGTACCAAGCCAATGCTAATCGCAAAGGCCGTAGTGACCAGGTAAAGCCCGATGGTGCGGGCACCAATACGGCCCATTTTTTGCGGGTCGCGCATGGAGGTAATACCTACCACCAGAGTAGAAAATACCAGCGGCACAATCAGCATCATGATGGCGTTGATAAAAATATCACCCAGCGGTTTAAACACGCTGGCGGTTTCACCCAACACCGCACCGGCTAAAATACCCAGCGCCAAACCCGCGAGAATCTTCTTCCATAAGGCGATACCTCGCCACCAGCCAAATTTTCCTTTGTGTGCTGTTTCCTGCACGCTCTTTCTCCTGTCAAAAGTGTGAAAATCTATTATTCAGCGATTCGCTAATCGAATCGGCGGGCACTCTACCACTTTTGGCTAATAAGGGGAGGAGGGCATTACTCTCGATATTAACGGCGCGCTGTCGTTGTCGAACAACGCGTAATACCAGCCATGGCTCCCCGCCGCGCTTTTGCCTACAATAGGCACCTTTCTGCGCGCGTGTTGTCGCGTTGCTCTTATTGATTTTCAGGCCAAGGGACAGGATTCATGCTCGATCCGAAACTGCTGCGCGATGATCTTGACACGGTTGCTCAACAACTGGCCCGCCGGGGCTTTGTGCTTGATAAAGCGGCGCTACAGGCGTTGGAGTTGCGCCGTCGCGAGCTATTAACGCAAACCGAGCAGCTGCAAAATGAGCGTAATACGCGCTCTAAAGCGATTGGTAAGGCTAAGGCCAGCGGTGAAGATATTCAGCCTCTGCTTGATGAAGTTAGCGATTTGGGCGATCGCCTCGATAGTGCTAAGCGTGAGCTGGCCGACGTTCAGGCAGAGTGGGATGATGCCATCAGTGGCATTCCTAACTTGCCACACGAAAGCGTACCAGAAGGCAAAAAAGAGGAAGATAACGTTGAACTGCACCGCTGGGGCACTCCCCGTGAGTTTGATTTCGAGGTGCTGGATCACGTTGATCTGGGCAAAAAATCGGGTTATCTCGATTTTGAGCTGGCGGCTAAGATAACTGGCGCACGTTTTGCAGTCATGCGCGGGCCGATTGCGCGTCTGCATAGGGCGCTGGCGCAGTTTATGCTGGATACCCAGACCGAGCAGCACGGCTATGAAGAGTGCTATGTGCCCTATATGGTGAATCGCGAATCGCTGATGGGCACTGGTCAGTTGCCAAAATTTGGTGAAGACCTGTTCAAGTTAGACGATGAGCGTGAGTACCATCTGATTCCCACCTCAGAAGTGCCACTTACCAACTTTGTGCGTGATGAAATTGTTGAGTTGGCGGCGCTACCCATGAAGCTCACGGCGCACACTCCCTGTTTTCGCAGTGAAGCGGGTGCTTACGGTCGCGATACCCGCGGTATGATCCGTCAGCATCAGTTCGATAAAGTCGAAATGGTGCAGATTGTGGAGCCGGAGAAGAGCTATGCAGCGTTAGAAGAGATGCGCGGCCATGCGGAAGCGATCCTGCAGGCGCTGGAACTACCTTATCGTGTGGTGACGTTGTGTACTGGCGATATGGGCTTTGGGGCTGCCAAAACATACGACTTGGAGGTGTGGCTACCTAGCCAAGAGACGTACCGGGAAATTTCTTCGGTCTCTAACTGCGAGGATTTTCAGGCGCGTCGCATGCAAGCGCGTTTCCGTCATCCAGATGCTAAAAAGCCACAGCTACTGCATACATTGAACGGTTCAGGATTGGCGGTAGGACGGTGCCTGCTGGCGGTGCTTGAAAATCACCAGCAGGCGGATGGCTCGGTCGTTATTCCTGAGCCGCTACGTCGCTATTTGGGCGGTCTGGAGCGTCTGGCGCTGTAAGTGCCCACTCAATGCTTACCCCGGCATCAATACGAATGGTGCCGGGGCTGTAATCACTGGCGGCGCCCGATTGGCTGGCTGCATCGCTTTCTGCCCGCATCGCCATCATGCGTGGTTGGAAGATAGGGGACTGAGTCTCTTCAATGCGCTGTACATGACCGAGTTCGGCGCCTAACGTGTCTGCCATTAAGTTGGCTTTGTGCTGTGCTTTCTCCAGTGCTTTGACCAATGCTTCATCGGTAGCTGAATCACGGTCTTGCAGGTCGAACTGAACGCCATCCAGCGCGTTGACGCCTGCTGCGATGAGTGCATCTAATACTTCGCTTAACTGATCAAGGTCGGTTAGCTCGACGGTGATTGGCCGTTCAAGCCGCGTGCGCTGAAGGGCCTCGTGTTCACCGTCTTCGTTACGTTGTCCTTGAACATACTCGGGGTAGACATTTAACGAACCGGCATTAATAGCATTGCGTGCTAGGCCAGTGGCTTCCATCTGCTCAATTAATTCGCTTGCACGGCTCTCCAAACGCTCGCGAGCATCGCTTAATGCGCTACTATCACTCTCTTCAAGGGTGGAAAGCGCAGGAGTGTTCTCCCAAAGTCGGGCGCTTAACGTCGCTTTGTCAGGTTCTACTTCGACCCATGATTGTGCTTGAACGTGTAGGCTAGGGGCAGGTGGCGGCGGTGAGGCGTGGGCGAACGGGGCGCTAAGCAGTGCCAGTAAAGCGCCGCCTAGCAGGCTATAGCGCACTAATTGAGCGCCTGGCCGTTGAGACCGGAGAGATGTTGGAAACATAGGTAACGTCCTTGAGTTGGTAGACCTGTGTAAGTAGCTCTTTTAAATCAAAACGTAAGCGCAAATTGCCGCTAGGTAAAACTAATGTAGACGCAGCTTTGAATCGCGCTTTAAAGGAAAGTTCAGCGCGAAAGAATGGACGCAAAACAGTTGCTTATTGCTTGCACGGTTTGTGCAATATCGTGTTTGCAGCCAAAATAAGTGGGATAACACGCTAGGGATGGGTTATGTCGAAATTGTCGGAAGAGGATTACCGCAGTATACCGCTCAATGCTACCTTGGCGCTCGCCGCGCTTGTGGTGATCATTGCTGGGATGAAGGTGGGCGCTGACTTATTGGTGCCGCTATTGCTGGCAACATTTATTGCTGTGGTATGTACGTCTCCGGTGCAGTGGTTACATGGGTGGGGGCTTAGTCTTCGCGCCTCGGTATTTACAACGCTATTAGTTCTACTGGCATGCTTATCTTTGATTGGGGTGCTGGTGGTTAACAGTTTTGGCACCTTCATTGAGGCGCTGCCTGACATCGAATCTCGCCTCTATGAGCACTACTGGAATTTATTGAACACGATGGCTGCTCATGGGCTTGCAATTAACCCTGATCAGTTAGGCGAACTATTCAATATGGAAGAGGATGAGTCCTGGGTTCCCAAGATTATTGGTGAATTAGGTAACCTCTTTATGCAGGGCGGCATTATTGGATTACTCGCCATTTTTATGTTGTTTGAAACGCTAAATTTTAGACAGAAGGTATCTCTTGCCCTCGAGAATCCCGCACCTAGCCTAAGACGTTTTGGAGAATTTAGTCTTACCCTAAAGCGTTATTTGGCCGTTAAGACAATGATTAGCTTGGTGACCGCCGTGCTGGTATGGCTCTCTTGCGTTATTGTCGGCGTTGACTTTCCGCTGCTATGGGGAGTGTTAGCGTTTGCGCTGAACTTTATTCCTAATATTGGTTCTGCATTGGCCGCAATACCACCCGTCATATTGCTGCTTGTGTCGCAAGATGGCGGTGCTTTTCAAGCATTGCTGCTGGCCTCTGCGTATCTCATTATTAACTTTGTACTTGGAAATCTAATTGAGCCGCGCGTAATGGGGCAGGCACTTGGGCTTTCGACCTTTGTGGCGTTTTTATCGCTGGTGGTGTGGGGGTGGATATTTGGACCGGCGGGGATGTTGCTTTCAGTTGTGCTGACCATGACGCTTAAGATTGCCTTGGATAGCCATCCGCAAACCCGTTGGATTGCCCGTTTATTAGGGCCGGGTAAGCGCAGGTTGAAACATGCTAAGGCTAGCGATGCGAAGCTGCCGCCTTGGGAGCAGGAAAAGTAGCGAGCTGTAGCCGCCGACAGAGTCGGCGGCTGTTGCGCGGGTTAGGCGTTTTGTTCAATGAACTGCGTTAGTTGAGACTTGGATTGGGCGCCAACTAGCGAAGCAACTTTAGTACCCGATTTAAATAGCATCACTGTAGGTACACCGCGCACGCCTTGTTCGGCGGCAATTTCAGGTGCGTCGTCTACATTGACGCTAACTACTTTAAGGCTATCCTGACGTTCAGCAGCCACTTCATCAACGACTGGGGCCATCACTTTGCAAGGGCCGCACCAGGGCGCCCAGAATTTCATTAGCACAGGCTGTTCAGCGTTGAGAACTTCTTGCTCAAAATTGGCGTTAGTGACATCAACATTATTAGCCATTTGCTTCTCCCGTTTGCGTTGCTCTTACTGTTTCGTTGCCTCAAATGGAGCAACGGTCATTACGCGATCAATTGGCGCTCGTTCATCGCGCCTGGTTTTGACACTGTCTGGTTTGCACAGAGCTTAGTGTTCACCGCGCCTCATGTGTATCGCGATAAGCGTCGGCAGATGTTAGCGGGCGCGAAGGGTGCTGGCAAATTTCCTGTGCAGCAAGTTATCTAAATAGCAGAATTTAATAGATGCTGGTAGGAAGATTTTTTTATAATATAAAAGTATTATTGGTTTGTTTTTTATTCTATCTGGTGCTGTAAAAATAAAGTGGCATCTTGAATGCGGCTTATCAGACGCATCAACGAGCCGCAACACGCGCTTCAGCTGTTTCTTGAAAAGATTATAAGGTGAGGATATGAAGCTACAACAGCTACGCTATATCTGGGAAGTTAATCGGCATAACCTAAACGTCTCAGCCACAGCGCAAAGTCTATTTACCTCACAACCCGGTATTTCTAAGCAGATTCGGCTATTAGAAGATGAGCTGGGCGTTGAGATTTTTGCCCGTAGCGGAAAACATTTAACTCGAGTGACGCCGGCCGGTCAGTCAATAGTCGATCTGGCCGGGCAGGTGCTTCGCCTTGCCGACAATATCAAACAGGTGGCCCAAGAGCACAGCGATGAGCGGCGTGGTAGCTTAGCAATAGCCACCACGCATACCCAGGCACGCTATGCGTTACCGCCTATTATCAGTGAGTTCACGCTTAAATATCCCGATGTGGCGCTGCATATGCAGCAGGGCACGCCTAAGCAGATTGCCCAGATGGTCAGCGAAGGACAGGCTGACTTTGCTATCGCTACCGAGTCATTAGAGTTATTTACTGACTTGGTCCTGCTGCCTTGCTATCGCTGGAATCGCTGCGTGCTAGTGCCGAAAGACCACCCACTCGCTACGCTGCAAGGCCCGCTGACCCTTGAAGAGCTGGCGGATCATCCGCTGGTCACTTACGTATTTGGCTTTACCGGCCGCTCTCAGTTAGACGATGCTTTCAAAGCGAAAGGACTTACCCCAAATGTAGTGCTGACGGCTTCTGATGCTGATGTGATTAAAACCTATGTGCGACTGGGCATGGGCGTGGGTATTGTGGCGCATATGGCGGTCGATGCGGCGTTAGATGTAGATCTAGTAGCGCTGGATGGGAGTCACCTGTTTGCCAGCTCAACGACTAAGATTGGTATTCGCCGTGGCACCTTCATGCGCGGTTATATGTATGACTTTTTGGAGCGCTTTGCGCCTCATTTAACCCGTGACCGCGTTGATGAAGCGCTAACAGCAGGTCCGCGCCATGAACAATCGCTGTTTGATAGCTTAGACCTGCCTGAATACTAATTATCGATGTGTCAGTGCTGTAAATGCAGCCCGCACTCGCGCTTCTCTTCTACCTTAGTGGGGTCGAAATAGTCAAAGTTGTTGGGCAAATTATGTGCCTGAAGATACTGGTACATATCTTTGGCGCTCCACTGCAGCAGCGGGGCAACTTTTAAAAGGCCATCGCTGTTGCGGCTCACTGGCTGCATTTTAGCGCGTTCCGCGGTGTCTTCAGCCCGTAGCGCGGTGAACCATATGTCTGGCTTCATTTCACGCAGTGCGCGTTCAAAGGGCTCGATTTTTACTTCTTGCGTAAAGGCCGAGTGACGTGGGTCATCGATGCCCGGCATCGGGCCTTCCAGTGCTTCACGGTGAGCCCGGGTGCGCTGGGGGACAAAGCTGATCAAATTAAGATTGAGCTGTTGAATTACTTCATTAGCAAATTGATAGGTTGCTTCGGTGTTATAACCGCTGTCCATCCAGACAATGGGAATGTCAGGGCGCACCTGACTCACCATGTGTAAGATAACGGCTTCAAAGGGGCGGAAGTTAGTAGTGCATATAGGGCGTGAGCCTTGGCCCAGTGCCCACTTAACTAGCTCCTGAGGATTGTTTGCAAAATCCCTATTAATCGCTTCAAGTTCTGCGGACATGCTGCCTCCTAATCGAAAAATGTAACCATGCCGACTAGGCTACCAAACAGGAGGCAGCAAAACCCAATACCGTTTAGTTAGGCTTTTATATTCCTTTTTGATTTAGAATGTGTGCTGCTTATTCCAAAGCGGCTATTAGATGGCGAATTTTATCGAGTGTTTCGGTGTACTCTTCCTCTGCTTGAGAGTCTGCGACTAAGCCTCCGCCTCCCCACACATGCACTCTTCCCGCCTCTGCCACCATGGTACGAATGGCAATAGAGGTATCCATACTGCCCCGCACATCTACATAGCCTAAACTGCCGCAATAAATGCTGCGCTGGCAGGGCTCCAGCTCATCAATAATTTGCATCGCGCGAATTTTAGGGGCGCCGGTAATCGAGCCACCGGGAAACGCTGCTTCAAGAAGGGCCAGCGGTGTATAACTATCAGCCAGCGTACCCTGCACCACGCTAACCAGATGGTGCACATTAGGGTAGCTTTCTAAGCGGCACAGCTGCGGCACGCGGATGGAGCCTGGCAGACATACCCGGCCTAAGTCGTTGCGCAGTAGGTCAACGATCATTACGTTTTCAGCGCGATCTTTACTGCTACTTAGTAGCTCCTGGGCTAATGCTTGATCCTTGTCAGGCGTTACTCCACGGGGGCGGGTGCCTTTTATCGGACGTGTTTCAACCTGCCGATTGCGGCATCGAATAAAGCGCTCCGGTGAAAGCGAGAGGACCGCCTTGTCATCCCATGCCATAAAGCCTGAAAAAGGTGTGGGGGTCGCTTTGCGCAGTTGCAGATAAGCCTGCCACTCATCACCCTGATAATCAGCATAAAAGCGCTGCGCCAGATTAATCTGATAGCAGTCACCCGCGCGTATATAGCGCTGCACCGCATTAAAGCGTGAGACGTACTGGTCATGGCTAAGCTCAGACTGAAAGGCGCTGCTGAGTGCAAAAGGAGCGGTGCGTTTCGTCGGTTCGGCCAGCCATGCTTTGACCTGCTCGCGGCGCTCAGAAGTGGCGACTAACCAAGCCTGCTTAGCCACATGGTCCAGCGTGATGCACCAGTCGTAAAGCCCAAGTCGAGCATGCGGTAGTGAAACGGCGCTGACCTGATGGGTCGGGATGGATAACGTAACGCGACCTAAGTCATAGCTCCAATAACCGATCAGCCCGCCGAGAAAAGGGAGTTCACTGGATTCATTGGGGGTAACCAATTGATCTAACAGCCACTGCTGCTGGCCAAAGGCATTGTTGGCTAAGTGGCAGGGAAGCTGAAGCTGGTTCGAAATAAAATGCGTTTCTCCAGTGCTGGCAACTTCCAGCGTGGCAATTGGGTCACTACTAATAATATCAAAGCGGCCGGTAGCGACAGGGCGGCCACTATCGAGAAGTACTGCACCTGGGCGTGCGCGTAGGCAGGCGAATATCTCCAGCGGATCGGGAGAGTAGGGCAGGGCAGTTATCGTCAACGCCTTGGTCATTAAGCAATCGCCTAGCCAGTGAAGGGCGTGACATTTTAGAGGGGCTTCATCATTCACACCAGCGCTAAGCTTCGACGCACTTCTCACGCACATTAAAAGCCAGTTTAATGAAGATTGTTGACAGGAGGCGGGATTGTAAAACGGCGAATACAACGAAAGGCGAATAAAATCGGCTAACATGGTTAGTTGACGGTTCAATTAGCACGCGCTAGAGTTTGTTTACTACTCAATTGTCGACAATCAATTATGGCTTCTCTCGCAACTTCCTCGTTAAGCGCCACTGAACACCTGTCTGAATCGACTGCTCCTGAAGTTCGCACCTTAGCTGAGCGGGTATTTCATCAGTTGCAGGATGCCATTGTGCGCGGTGAGCTCGCTCCTGGCAGCAAAATCACTGAGCCGGGGCTATCTAAAACCTACGGTATTTCCCGGGGGCCACTGCGCGAGGCAATGCGGCGCTTAGAGGCGCACCGATTAATTGAGCGTGTTCCACACGTGGGCGCCAGGGTGGTTCAACTCTCTATGAAAGAGCTGTTAGAGCTATTTGACCTGCGTGAAGCCTTGGAGAGTATGGCCGCCCGGCTAGCGGCTGAGCATATGTCGCCGGAGGAGGTTCAGGGCCTACGCGATGTGCTGGCACTACATGAAGGGCAGGCAGATTTAAAGCGCGGCGAGGCTTACTACCAGCGGGAAGGTGATCTCGACTTTCACTACTGCATCGTGCAAGGCAGCCACAATAAGATGCTAATGAACCTGCTCTGCGATGATCTTTACTACCTTGTGCGCCTATATCGCACCCAGTTCAGTGCCAGTGGTACGCGGCCCCAGCGCGCATTTGTTGAGCACCATCGCATTGTTGATGCTATTGAAGCAGGCGATGCAGAGCTGGCGGAACTGTTAATGCGTCGCCATGTTAGCGCCTCTCGCGCCAATGTGGCTGACCGCTATGCGGCCACTCTTGAACAGTCAGCATCTGAACCATAAAGCTAATCCAAAAAACCAAGTCATAAAACTAAGCCATAAAACGTCACTATAACAATATGCCACCCACCGCTAATGACTATGCCGGTGGGATCGACTCACAAGGAGAAACTCCCCATGTCGCACATGACGCCCGGCGCACGTTTTAGAGCCGCTCTTGAAGCTAATCGCCCGCTGCCAATTTTAGGCACCATCAATGCGTATACCGCACTGATGGCCGAAAAAGTGGGCCATCAGGCTATTTATCTTTCCGGCGGCGGTGTTGCCAATGCCTCATTCGGCTTACCGGATCTGGGCATGACGACCATGAACGATGTGGTTGAAGACGCTCACCGTATCTGCGGTGCTACCGAGTTACCGCTATTGGTGGATATCGATACCGGTTGGGGCGGGGCGTTTAATATTGCGCGCACCGTGAAAGAGATGCAGCGTGCTGGCGTTGCCGCGATTCATATGGAGGATCAGGTGGCGCAAAAGCGTTGTGGTCACCGTCCGAACAAAGCGATTGTTTCCCAACAGGAGATGGTAGACCGCATTAAAGCTGCAGCGGACGCCAAGATTGATCCTGACTTCTATTTGATTGCCCGCACCGATGCATTCCAAAAAGAGGGGCTTGATGCTGCCATTGAGCGTGCCAATGCCTGTGTGGAAGCGGGTGCAGATGCCATCTTCGCCGAGGCGGTTCACACCCTGGATGATTACAAAGCTTTCAGTGAGCGGGTCAATGCGCCGATTTTAGCCAATATCACCGAATTTGGCGCGACCCCGCTGTTTACTCAAATGGAGCTGGGCGATGTGGGCTGTCGCATGGTGCTTTACCCACTTTCTGCGTTTCGCGCAATGAACGCTGCTGCACTACAGGTCTACCAAAGTATTCTCGATAACGGCCACCAAAAAGAGGTGGTGCCGTTAATGCAGACCCGCGACGAGCTTTACGATTTTCTGAACTACCATGACTTTGAGCAAAAACTGGACGCGCTATTTGCCGAAAAGGGAGACGACCAGTAAGGCTAACTGGTGAGAGGGCTGGTTGAAGCGAGGGTCTTTTGTCATGGCCGGAAAATGTTCCCAACCATTCCGGCATTTCCGCCATCCATGGCGGTCAGATGACAAAAGTAGCGCCCAGGGATGGGTTCACAGCGCCCTCGCGGAAACCTGCCCTCGTCACTGAGGCAGCTTTGGCGAAAGTTTAATTAAATACACAATTTAAAATAAAAGCAGTAATAGGAGACACACCATGGCTGATAAACCCGTGACAGGTGCAGGACTTCGTGGTCAGAGTGCCGGTTCCACCGCGCTGTGTACCGTAGGTAAAACAGGCTCAGGTCTGACCTACCGTGGTTTTGATATTAAAGAGCTCGCTGAAAAAGCCAAATTTGAAGAAGTCGCTTACCTACTTTTAAAGGGCAAGCTACCTAATGAAGCCGAATTGGATCACTACATTACCAAGCTGAAAAGCCTGCGTGGGCTACCTGATGCGCTAAAAACCGTGCTTGAGCAGATTCCTAAAGATGCTCACCCGATGGATGTAATGCGCACCGGGACCTCAATGCTGGGCAACCTTGAAACTGAGGAGAGTTTCGATCAGCAGCAGGATGTCGCTGACCGACTATTGGCAGTGCTGCCGTCGATCATTTGCTACTGGTACCGCTACTCCCATGACGGCGTGCGTATCGATACCGAGACCGACGATAACTCGGTGGGTGGCCACTTTCTTAATATGCTGCGCGGCGAGCCCGCCTCTGAGTTGCATGCACGGGTAATGAATGTATCGCTGATTCTTTACGCTGAGCATGAGTTTAACGCCTCTACCTTTACGGCTCGGGTGTGTGCCTCAACGCTTTCAGACATGCACTCTTGTGTAACAGGGGCCATTGGCTCGCTACGCGGCCCGCTGCACGGCGGCGCTAATGAAGCGGCGATGGCGATGATCGAAGACTGGAAATCGCCAGAAGAAGCAGAAAGCAAGATCATGGGCATGCTTGAGCGTAAGGATAAGATCATGGGCTTTGGGCATGCGATTTATCGCGAGTCTGACCCACGCAACGAGATTATCAAGCAGTGGTCTAAAAAGCTTTCTGACGATGTGGGCGATAAAGTGCTTTATCCGGTTTCTGAGAGGGTTGAAGCGGTTATGTGGCGTGAGAAGAAACTATTCTGTAATGCCGATTTCTTCCACGCCAGCGCTTACCACTTTATGGATATCCCGACCAAACTGTTCACGCCAATTTTTGTTATGTCGCGGCTGACGGGCTGGGCGGCCCATGTGTTTGAGCAGCGCGCCAATAACCGCATCATCCGACCCAGCGCAGATTACATTGGCCCGGAGAAGAGCGAGTGGGTACCGATAGAAGCGCGAGACTGACCCGCGTGCTGCCCGGTAGCTTAACTGCCGGGCTTTTTTCAGCCCCTGCTTGTGAGTCTGCCTGCTATGAATACAGATTACCGTAAACCGCTGCCTGGCACGGATCTTGAGTTCTTTGATGCCCGTGAGGCAGTGGAAGATATCCAGCCCGGTGCCTATGCCCAGTTACCCTATACCTCCCGCGTATTGGCCGAGCAGCTGGTCCGCCGTTGCGATCCTGAACTGCTCACCGATGCGCTGAAACAGCTCATTGAGCGCAAGAGCGACCTGGATTTTCCCTGGTATCCCGCTCGGGTGGTCTGTCACGACATTCTTGGTCAGACAGCATTAGTCGATCTGGCCGGATTGCGCGACGCCATTGCTGAAAAGGGGGGCGACCCTGCCAAGGTCAATCCTGTCGTGCCGACTCAGTTGATTGTCGATCACTCACTGGCAGTGGAGCACGCAGGCTTTGAAGAGGGCGCCTTTGAGAAGAATCGCGCCATTGAAGATCGTCGCAACGATGACCGATTCCACTTTATTAACTGGACCAAGACGGCGTTTGAGAATGTCGATGTGATCCCCCCTGGTAACGGCATCATGCACCAGATTAATCTGGAAAAGATGTCTCCGGTGGTACAGAACCGTGACGGCATTGCCTACCCGGATACATGTGTGGGTACTGATAGCCATACACCCATGGTGGATGCCCTGGGCGTGATTTCAGTAGGGGTGGGTGGCTTAGAAGCTGAAAGCGTGATGCTCGGCCGTGCTTCCATGATGCGCCTGCCGGATATCGTCGGCGTAGAATTGACTGGCAAACTGCAGCCTGGGATTACCGGTACCGATATGGTGCTGGCGATCACCGAATTCCTGCGCAAAGAGCGCGTGGTAGGCGCTTACCTGGAGTTTTACGGTGAAGGTGCCGACGCACTCACTATCGGTGATCGTGCGACGATCTCAAATATGACGCCGGAGTATGGTGCCACGGCGGCGATGTTCTACATTGACGGCCAAACCATTGATTACTTGAAGCTCACCGGGCGTGAAGATGAGCAGGTGGCGCTGGTAGAAACCTATGCCAAGCAAACCGGCCTTTGGGCCGATAGCTTGACGGAGGTTTCCTACGAACGGGTACTGACCTTTAATCTCTCTGCGGTGACGCGTACCTTAGCGGGGCCTTCCAATCCTCATGCGCATTTGCCCACCTCTGAGCTGGTCCAACGCGGTATTGCCGTTGGGCTTGATGCGGCACGCGCCGAAGAGAAAGCCGGCAGAATGCCAGACGGGGCGGTGATTATCGCGGCGATTACCAGCTGCACCAATACCTCTAACCCGCGCAATATGGTGGCTGCAGGGCTGATCGCCCGTAACGCCAATCGGCTTGGCTTGCTGCGTAAACCGTGGGTCAAGTCATCGCTGGCGCCGGGTTCGAAAACGGTCAAGATGTACCTGGAAGAAGCCGGTTTGATGAGCGAGCTGGAAAACCTCGGTTTTGGTGTGGTCGCCTACGCTTGCACCACCTGTAATGGAATGTCAGGCGCGCTTGACCCAAAAATTGAGCAGGAGGTTGTTGAGCGCAATCTTTATGCTACCGCCGTGCTTTCTGGCAACCGCAACTTCGATGGCCGTATCCATCCCCATGCGCAACAGGCCTTTTTGGCATCCCCGCCGCTGGTGGTTGCCTACGCCATTGCTGGCACCATAAGGTTTGATATCGAAAAAGATGTGCTGGGTATCGATCAGGCGGGTAATCCCGTGACGTTGAAAGACATCTGGCCTGCCGATGAAGAGATTGATGCGATTGTTAAGGCATCGGTTAAACCGGAGCAGTTTCGACAAACCTATATTCCGATGTTCGATCTGGATAAGAGTGCCCGTGCCCAGGTCAGCCCGCTGTATGAGTGGCGACCCCAGAGCACCTATATTCGTCGCCCACCTTACTGGGAGGGCAATATGGCTAAAGTGCGCACCTTGAAGGGCATGCGGCCACTGGCGATTCTGCCTGACAATATCACCACCGATCACCTGTCGCCTTCCAATGCGATTCAGTTGAACAGCGCTGCGGGGGAGTACCTGGCCAAAATGGGCGTGCCAGAGGAGGACTTCAACTCCTACGCCACCCACCGTGGCGATCATCTCACTGCTCAGCGGGCTACCTTTGCGAACCCGAAACTATTTAATGAAATGGTGCGCGATGCCGACGGCGTGGTGCAGCAAGGCTCGCTGGCGCGGGTAGAGCCTGAGGGCGAAGTGACCCGTATGTGGGAAGCCATCGAAACCTATATGGCGCGTAAACAGCCGCTGATTATTATTGCCGGCGCGGATTATGGCCAGGGTTCATCTCGGGACTGGGCAGCCAAAGGCGTGGCGCTGGCGGGCGTAGAAGCGATTGCCGCCGAAGGCTTCGAGCGTATTCACCGTACCAATCTGATTGGCATGGGGGTCATGCCGTTGGAGTTTGAGCCTGGCACTACCCGCATGACGTTAGGTTTAAATGGCACCGAGACGTTTGATGTTGAGGGCACGGCTTCTCCAGGCGCGCGACTAACGCTGGTCGTTCATCGCCAATCGGGCGAAAGCGAGCGTGTAGCGGTGAAGTGCCGACTGGATACCGCCGAGGAGCTGTCGATCTACACTGCCGGTGGCGTACTGCAGCGTTTTGCTCAGGACTTCCTCGAATCCACCAGCGCTGCTTAGCCGGAGATAATGTTCATGCCTTATGCGCCTCAGATTAAAATTCCAGCGACCTATATGCGTGGCGGTACCAGTAAAGGGGTGTTTTTTAAGCTCAGCGATCTACCCGAAACTGCCCAACAGCCGGGCTCTGCTCGGGATAAGCTGTTGCTGCGGGTAATTGGCAGCCCCGACCCCTACGAAAAACAGATTGATGGCATGGGGGCGGCAACTTCTAGCACCAGTAAGGCGGTGATTCTGTCTAAAAGTGAATCAGCCGATCACGATGTGGACTATCTGTTTGGTCAGGTCTCCATCGATAAGCCTTTTGTGGATTGGAGCGGTAACTGCGGCAATCTCTCGGCGGCGGTTGGCCCCTATGCCATTACCAATGGCCTGGTGGCTCCCGCACGGATTCCTGAAAATGGGGTAGTGGAGGTTCGAATCTGGCAGGTGAATATCCAGAAAACGATCGTATCTCAAGTACCCATTGTTAATGGTGAAGTGCAGGAGACCGGTGATTTTGAGTTGGATGGCGTGACGTTTCCGGCTGCCGAAATTCCGGTCGCCTTTATGGATCCTGCTGACGGCGAGGGTGCTATTTTCCCCACCGGTAATGTCATTGATGACTTGGCTGTGCCGGGTGTTGGAACACTCAAAGCGACCTTGATCAATGCGGGCATACCAACCGTGTTTATTAACGCCGCCGATATTGGCTACACCGGCACAGAGCTTCAATATGCCATCAACAGCGATAGCAAAGCGCTGGCGATGTTTGAAACAATTCGTGCTTATGGCGCCGTACAGATGGGGCTAATCAGTGACATTAGTGAAGCAGCTCAGCGTCAGCACACTCCCAAAGTAGCTTTTGTAGGAGCGCCTGCGGATTACATTTCATCAAGTGGTAAAAGCGTGCAGGCTGCTGATGTCGACCTGCTGGTGCGGGCGCTCTCAATGGGCAAACTGCACCATGCCATGATGGGAACCGCAGCCGTGGCGATTGCCGCCGCTGCAGCGATTGAGGGTACATTAGTCAACCTTGCCGCTGGGGGAGTGAAGCGCAACGCTGTTACTTTCGGACATCCCTCCGGCAGCCTTCGGGTTGGCGCAGAAGCAAGCTTGGTAGAGGGGCGCTGGCATATCGAACAGGCGGTGATGAGCCGCAGCGCGCGAGTGTTGATGGAGGGTGTCGTTTGCATACCCAGCGACAGCTTTTAGACCATACTGAATGGGTGGTCATAAAGTGAAATGGTGGGCATAACGAAGGAGGCACCATGTCAGCGACATCCGAAGCTAATGAGCGGCCCGATTATGATCCTGAATTGCAGGTTATTGCCGACTATGTGCTCAATTATCAGGTGGAATCCGATGAGGCTTTGGAAACGGCTCGCTACTGCCTGATGGACACGCTGGGCTGCGGGCTGCTGGCGCTGCGTTTTCCTGAGTGTACCAAGCACCTTGGCCCAATAGTGGAAGGCACCGTGGTGCCGTTTGGAGCGCGAGTGCCGGGCACCTCGCTACGCCTTGATCCGGTTAAAGCGGCGTGGGATATAGGCTGTATCATCCGCTGGTTGGATTATAACGACACCTGGCTCGCCGCCGAGTGGGGGCACCCCTCCGATAATCTTGGTGCAATACTCGCCGTGGCCGACCATCTCTCCCAGCGGCGTGTTGCACAAGGCGAAGCGCCACTGGTGATGCGTGATGTGCTTGACGCCATGATTATGGCTCATGAGATTCAGGGCATACTGGCGCTGGAAAATAGCTTCAATCGTGCTGGTCTTGATCACGTGGTGTTGGTGAAAGTCGCCTCTACCGCGGTAGCCGCTAAACTTTTGGGCGCTAATCGTGAGCAACTTCTCTCAGCGCTCTCTCACGCTTGGGTTGATGGACAAAGCCTGCGCACCTATCGCCATGCGCCCAATGCAGGTTCGCGGAAAAGCTGGGCCGCAGGGGATGCTACCTCACGAGGTGTGCGCTTAGCAGATATCGCCTTACGAGGTGAAATGGGCATTCCCAGCGCGCTGTCGGCGGCCCAGTGGGGGTTCTACGATGTGTTGTTTAGCCATACCAGTAAAGATTTAAGCTTGAAGCCGGCGGCTGATCGCCGGCTACGCTTTCAGCGTGAATTTGGCAGTTACGTGATGGAGAATATTTTGTTTAAGATCTCCTTCCCCGCTGAGTTTCATGCTCAAACGGCTTGCGAGGCCGCTGTGCTGCTCCACCCGCAAGTGAAAGATCGCTTAGCCGAGATCGATAAGATTGTAATCACCACTCACGATTCGGCGGTTCGGATTATTTCCAAAACCGGTGCACTCGCCAATCCGGCGGATAGAGACCACTGCTTACAATACATGACCGCGGTACCGCTTGTCTTTGGTTCGCTGATCGCCGAACACTATGAAGACAGTTTTCATGCCGCTCATCCGCTGATAGATGAGCTGCGTAACAAAATGGTGGTGGAGGAAAGCAGCGAGTATTCGGCGGATTATCACGACCCTGAAAAACGCTCTATCGCCAATGCAGTGCAGGTATTTTACAGCGACGGGAGTGCCACTGACCAAGTGGCGATAGAGTACCCGGTGGGCCATCGCCGTCGCCGAAAAGAGGGCATGCCCCTATTGGTCGATAAATTTGAGCGCCATTTAGCCACTCGATTTCCGTCAAGCCGCTGTCAAAAAATCGCAGAACTGTGCAGCCAACAGACAGCCCTTGAGGCAGTGCCGGTACACAAATTTATGGATTTATGGATGATTTAAAGCGGTTATAAATAACACCCGGTACGCATAAGCACTACCGGGTGTTGTTGGGTTTACAGAAAGATCCTTCCTCACTTCTGCCAGCCTGATAGTTACACCAGTGAGAGGTGGCTTCAGCTTTTAACGATTGCCGATTCTTAGTTGATTTGTAAAAGGCGAGCCTTCAGAAACGGCTATTCAAATGTTACTTGATCGCGCATGCGGTCCACAGTGGCATTTCCAATTCCGCTAACTCGGGTGAGGTCATCAGCATTTTCAAAAGCGCCGTTGGTTTCACGCTCTTCAATGATTGCTTCGGCTCTACTGGGGCCAATGCCCGGTAGTTCGGTTAACAGTTCAGCATCCGCGGTATTCACATTGATGGGCGCCATTTCCTGTGCCAGGACGCCACTGGAAAAACCTAAACTAACGCTAAGCAGTAGCGCAGCCAGCATTCCTTTAAGTGTCATTTTCATTTTCGAGATCCTTTAATGACGGTTGGAAATAAAGGTTTAAATGCGCGAGTTCTAGCAGTGAGGAGCGCCACATGAGGCGTTGTGTCTGAGCAAAATGAACGTCGCAGCACCGTTAACTTAACTTTATAAGGTGAATGATTCTGTCAGTGATCAACGACAGTATTTGTAAGTTTTTAGCTATAGAAGTATGGCAAAAGGCTTACATCTTAAAGCAGCGATAACAGGGGGCAGGCTGATATACTTGCCAAAAACGTATTTGGAGTACTGTTGTGGCAACTGATTCCCCATTGATTATCGCGCTAGATTATCCTTCGCTGGACGCCGCACTCTGCATGGCGGATCAATTAGACCCTGCCCGTTGCCGGGTGAAAGTGGGTAAAGAGTTGTTTACCCGCAGCGGGCCAGCGGTGCTTGAAGCCCTTCATGGGCGTGGGTTTGAGGTGTTTTTAGATCTCAAATTTCATGATATTCCCAATACGGTAGCGAGTGCGGTGCAGGCGGCGGCAGAGCAGGGTGTATGGATGGTGAATGTTCATGCCTGCGGTGGTCAGAAGATGATGGAAGCGGCGGTACAGCGCTTAGATCAACACGGCTTAGCGACTCACTTAATTGCTGTCACTGTGCTAACCAGTATGCAAGCGGATGACTTAGCTAGTGTGGGGGTTAATACGCCGCTGGCAGAACATGTGGAACGCTTGGCGCTGCTAACTAAGCAGAGTGGCCTGCATGGCGTGGTTTGTTCGGCTCAGGAGTCGGCACAGATTAAAGCCTTGTGCGGTGAGGCGTTTTTGAAAGTCACCCCTGGTATCCGGCCAAGCTTTGCGGCAGCGAATGATCAGCAACGGATCATGACCCCTTTTGACGCCATGCAGGCCGGCAGCACGCACTTGGTAATAGGCCGGCCCGTTACCCAAGCAGTAGATCCAATGGTAGCGCTTGAAGCGATAGAGGCCGAATTAAGCGGTAGTTGAAAACTGTGTTGTGCCCGGCCATGGGCTACTCACCCTCTACGCCAACGATTGGCTTAATCGTTCCCCAGTAACGGCAGCTGGGGCACTGCCACTGCAACGCGTCACTGGCGAAGCCGCACCGTTGGCAGCGGTGGCGTGTGCGGTTGAGAAGCAGCGCATCGGTGTGGTGCTTTAGCAGTAACAGGCGGGTATCCGGTGATGGTTTGCCACTAAGCCGCTGGCTCTCAATATACAGGTCGATCAAATAATCTAATCCGCCCAAACTTGGTGCCGAACGTAAACGTTCACCAATCAGTTCAATCGCTTTATCAACGCCGTCCCGGTGATGGACAAGCTGCCCTAGCGCAATAATGATACTGGTGTAAGGCGCTTGCTCAAGTAGCCGGTAAAGATGTGCTTCATAGCCAGCATCGTCATCGTTACGCAGGTAGGCACGCTTTAGGGCCGGTAGCATGGTAGGAATATGGACTGTTTCCTGCCGTGAAATGCTGTCTAGTCGTTCAATGGCGCGAGCATAGTGGCCATTATCCATTTCTAACTCGGCCAATAACAGGTTGGCGCGGACGCATTTTTCATCGAGTTGAAGGGCTTTTTTAAGATGCTTTTTGGCCAATGCCCGGCTGGCTTCGTTAATCTCTTCTATGGCCAATTCGCACAGCCAGTGGGCAGCAGGGCGACGCATTTTGGGATGTTGCTTAAGCAGAGGTTGAATAACATCAAGTGCCTGCTGCCACGCTTTTTCACGCTCAAGTAAATCAACGAGCAACTGCTTAGCTGCATAGCGGTGATGATCATCACTGCTGCTTTCAATAAGCGTGTGGAGCAGTCGCTGAGCGCGGTCATGGACGCCTAGCGCCATAAAGTCGCGCGCGAGCTCCAGCTGAATCTGTTCATTGGTATATTGCGAAAGGGCAGGGCGCGCTAACAAATTTTGGTGAATGTTAACGGCTTTGTCGGCCTCGCCGCGAAGGCGAAACAGTTTGCCAAGGGCGATGTGGGTATCAACGGTGTCGCTGTTGACTGACAGCACATTGATGAAGGTGTTGATTGCTTCGTCGGGCTGCTCATTAAGCAGATAATTAAGCCCGACGAAGTAATCCCGGGATAACGCCTGCGACGTCGCCTCAGGCGCTTGGGCGCTATAGCGGCGGCGTCTGGCTTGGCGGTAGCCTAGCCCGTAACCAATGGCAATGGCGACCAGCAATACGCTTAGTAGCGCAACATCCACCATTTATGCCAGTTCCTTGAACTCCTGGGTGCGCAGGCTATCAAGCTCTTTACGCTGCTGCTTGTTATGTCGCTGACTGCGTGCCAGGTTAGCCTTCAAACGCACATAAACGCCTAGCATCGCGAGCATCCCCAGTAAGACGCCAACCACTAAGGTCGCTAACAGCCAGACGGAAAGCGAAACAGCTGGCAGCTCTAACCATATGAGATTCAAGGCAATGGTCTGCTGATTATTAACGGCAAACAAAATACCTACCAGCACTACTATCAGCAAAATGACGGCCAGAATCAGCCCTTTGATCCAACGCATGTGAGTTTCCTAGTCTGTGGCATTCACGGTAGCACTATTGTGTACGACTCAAGGCGCGACGTCATCCCGCAGAAGGTCTGATATCATAATAGTTGCGTCTAGTAGCCAAGCGCCCGACTAGCATCAACCTGCTCACGTAGCTCCTTGCCAGGCTTGAAGTGCGGCACATACTTACCTTCCAGCTCAACGGAATCACCTGTTTTGGGGTTGCGCCCGACGCGCGGCTCTCGATAGTGTAATGAAAAACTGCCGAAGCCTCGGATCTCGACCCGTCCACCACTGGCGAGTGAATCGGTCATATCGTCCAAGATAATACGCACCGCCGTTTCAACATCTTTGGCGGACAACTCCGGCTGACGCATCGCAATTTGTTCGATTAATTCTGATTTAGTCATCGGTTGGCTCCCTGCGAAGATTGAAGGCCGTAACAAGCTCTCGACCTTAATAACATCGAATTCAGCATACTGCTCAATTAAGGATAAAACAATTCAGATAAAACAAGGTTCTAGGCACATTAACAGCATAGGCGAAGGAGGGCGCTGGCGCGACCCCGTAGCTTAGGTATACTGGCCTTTCATTTTTATAATTGGAGCGGCTGACGTTGAACGATGACAATTGCCCTGCAGCCATTTTGCGTAAACGGCTTTATTGGCACTCCCGGCGCGGTATGTGGGAGCTAGATCTGCTGTTAATTCCGTTCCTTGAGCAGCGTTTTGATGATCTCAGCGAAGAGGATCAATTGGCCTACCAGCGACTGATTGAAGGTGAAGATCAAGACTTATTTGTTTGGCTAATGCACCGGGAGTGGCCCGAAGAGCCAAGTCAGCGGCGCATTGTGCAAATGATTGTCGATCATGCTGAAACCACCGATAACTCTGCTTATCGCACCCTCTAGGTACTGGTTGCTGGCCCAATGCTCGCTGTTGGTTGGGTTGATGATGATGGGCTATTGGGTGGCAGGTGGGCTCGTCGCATTAGTGGTTATGCTATTGGTAGGTGGTCTGAGTTGGCGAGCCTATAGGCGTAAGCCCACTGGATTGCTTTGCCTCACCTCTACAGCGTCGGTTATTTATGCGCACTGGCAGCCGCTGGGCGGCCAGTCGCAGCCCGTAAAGCGTGAACCAACGTTAAGCGAACAGCACCAAGTGCGCTGTGACTACTTGGGGCCTTGGTTGATTGGGCTTTATGTGGGTAGCCAGCGGGTATGGCTTTGGCCGGATAGCGCATCTCCGCAACAGCTGCGAGAAGTGCGAAAATTATTTCACCGTGCTGGGCGTTAACGCTTATTTGGCAAATCTTTCATTGATAGCCTAGAAGCTACTGCCACTGGCTGCTGCTGCGACCAGTCAGTGGTGTAGTGTAAGCCACGTGACTCATGTCTCTGTTGTGCGGCTAGCACCGTTAATATCGCTAATTGAAGTGCCTGCTGTAGGCGTTTTCCTTCTGGGTCCACTGATACGTCATCTATTTCTTCAAGCGTGTTTAACAACCCTTTTAATTGCTCTAGGGCAGTGTTTAACCCTGCTGTGCTGCGCACAATAGAAACATATTGGCTCATGGTCGCCCGCATGCGCTGGCGTATATCTGAGAGCGCTGCTTTAGGGGCGTTAACGCTCAACGAAGGGCGACATTCAAATATGGGAGAGCATTCGCTCTGCTCCCGTGTCTTTACTAACAATGCCTGGGCACAGCTGCGTGCAAAAACTAAGCACTCCAGTAGGGAATTGCTGGCCATGCGGTTAGCACCATGCAAACCCGTGTAGGCAATTTCACCTACGGCATAGAGATTAGCGACATCCGTGGCGCCTTTCAGATCGGTCGCGACTCCGCCGCAGCTATAGTGAGCAGCAGGCACAACCGGGATGGCTTGCTTGGTGATATCAATGCCACGAGAGGCACAGTGGGCCAGAATGGTGGGGAAGTGATGGCGAATGGCTTTTTCGCCTAAATGGCGAATATCCAACAAGACATGGCCCAGGGTGCCACGCTGTATCTCAGCATCAATGGCACGGGCCACGATATCGCGCGGGGCAAGCTCAGCACGCTTATCTAGTGCGGGCATAAAGCGCTGGCCAGTTTCGTTGAGTAACAATCCACCTTCACCGCGTACCGCCTCGCTAATCAAAAACGCAGGCCCTTCAGGGTCAAATAGGCAGGTCGGATGAAACTGTTGAAATTCTAGATTCATCAAGTTGGCGCCCAGCTCCGCGGCCATCATCATGCCTTCGCCGCTGCTAGGGGCGGGGGTAGTTGTATGGCGATAAAGGCCGCTTGCCCCACCCGTCGCTAAAACAGTATAACTTGCAGTGATAGAGTGCCACTGCTGGTGGGTGTCGCACCCATAGGCGCCGCAGCAGGCGCCTTGGTCATCCTTGAGTAAACCGACCACCGTGAGATCACAGTATTGAGTGATGTTGGGGTGTTGGTTCACTTTGTTTAATAGCGTATCCACCAAGGCGCGGCCAGTAGCGTCATCGGCGTGAATAATGCGACGGGCATTATGGCCGCCTTCACGGGTTAGGTGATAAGGGTAGCGCGCGGAGGGGCCTGTCTCTGGTGTAAAAGGGACGCCCTGGTCAATCAGCCACTGAATAGCCGAGGGCCCATGGGTGACGGTAAAGCCGACGGCTTCTGCGTTACAGAGACCATCACCGGCAATTAGGGTGTCGTTAATGTGTGCTTCGAAATTGTCATCTGGTGACAGTACCGCAGCAATGCCACCCTGTGCCCAGCGGCTGGCGCCCTGGTCGTCTTGATCGGGCCTTACCAGTGTTACTAAACTATGATCAGCAATCTCGAGAGCAAGGGTTAGCCCTGCAACGCCGCCGCCAATGATAAGTACATCGGATGTTGGCGTGCTCATTATGCCCGCTCCTTTTTCATCAACGAAATCTCACCAACCCTAAATGTCGTCAGTGCTACATAGCACTAAAATAGAGAAGGCAGGCATCATAGCGTGGCATTAAGCGTTTAGCGATGCTTCAACATAAAAAGCTTCAGCATAAAAAAGCGATGCATCGAGGCAATCAAAAGTGGGATGAAAATAATCACAAAAAAGAGGGGGGTATTACAGAAAAGAGCAGTCTAAAACTACATGAGAGCAAAACAAGAAAAGAAATGGTGCCCGGAGCCGGACTTGAACCGGCACGGGGTTGCCCCCGAGAGATTTTAAGTCTCTTGCGTCTACCGATTTCGCCATCCGGGCATAACATCGCACTGCTGTTTCAAAAAGCGTTATTAAAAAAAACGCTTCTTTAAAACATCATTGCTGCACAAAGATGGAGGCTGGAGTCGGAATCGAACCGGCGTACACGGAGTTGCAGTCCGCTGCATAACCACTCTGCCATCCAGCCTCAAAAGTCATTGGAGCGGGAAAGGAGATTCGAACTCCCGACCCTCGCCTTGGCAAGGCGATGCTCTACCACTGAGCTATTCCCGCTCGACTCGAGGGCGAATTATACGGATCGCCACCGAGTTGTCAATCAATGAATTAGTCATGGATCCTTATTGTGTTATCAGCAGCTTACATCGAACGGCTAAGATGAGGCCAAGCGGCTTTTAGGTACTGGATCATCGACCAAAGGGTAAGAATGGCCGCAGCGTACAGCACGACCACGCCCAGTATTGCAAACTCGTGAGTGGGGGGAAGCGCCAGCAAAATTAGCAGCGCGACCATTTGCAAGGTGGTTTTCAGCTTACCCACCCATGAAACGGCAACCATGCCGCGCTTACCCATCTCCGCCATCCATTCGCGCAGCGCTGAAATGACAATTTCTCGACCAATAATGACTAACGCAGGAAGCGTTAGCACCATGGTGTCAAAGCGCTCAATTAGAAGCGCCAGGGCTACGGCAACCATGAGTTTGTCAGCCACTGGATCTAAGAACGCCCCAAAAGGTGTTGATTGGTTCCAGCGTCGGGCTAGATAGCCGTCTAGCCAATCGGTGATCGATGCCAGGGCAAACAGCCCTGCGGCAACCGGCATACTCCAATTGAAAGGCAGATAAAACAGCACCACCAGCAGAGGAATGAAGGCTATTCTGGCTAACGTTAATATGTTGGGTATATTCATCGCAGGGAGCGATCCTTGCTGGAAAATCAGAGGATTCGAAATGTGTGGGGTCATTCTATCCCCCTTGGCCGATAGCATCCATGCCAAGAGGGCGTTTATCCGTTTAACGCTCGGTAAATACTTTCGGCTAACGCTGCATTGATGCCGGGAACGCGAGCAAGTTCATCGCGGCTGGCTTTTTGTACTCCTTGCAAACCACCAAAAAAGCGCAGTAATTCGCGGCGGCGTTTTGGACCAATCCCTGGTATTTCCTGCAACGTAGAGGTGCGTCTTGCCTTGTCGCGCTGGGCGCGGTGGCCTGCAATGGCAAAGCGGTGTGATTCATCGCGAATGTGTTGGATCAAATGCAGGGCAGGGGAGGCAGGATCTAAATTAAGCGTATTATCTGATGTCTCCAAAAACAGTGTTTCAAGCCCTGCTTTACGGGTCGTGCCTTTCGCGACACCTAGTAGGATAATATTGGTGATTTCAAGGTCGTTAAACACCTCGCGGGCCATATTAAGCTGACCCTTGCCACCATCCACAATTAAGATGTCGGGAGCGATGGCTTCACCGCTTTTTACGCGCTTTAGGCGGCGTGTTAGCGCTTGTTGCATAGCGGCATAATCATCGCCTGCAGCCACCCCTTCAATGCGGAAGTGGCGATAATCACTTTTACGTGGGCCTTGATGATCAAACACCACGCATGATGCAACCGTTGCTTCGCCATGGCTATGGCTAATGTCGAAGCACTCTAAGCGCTGAGGCGTTTCTGCCAGGCCTAGTGCCTGCTGAAGAGCGGTAAATCGCTGGGTAAGCTGCGTTTGATTGGCTAGCTGAGAGGCTAATTGCTGCTCGGCGTTAGTTATGGCGAGTTGTTGCCACTGCGCACGGTGTCCGCGTACTTGATAGGTCACCCGAATGCGTTTACCCGCTTGCTGAGAGAGGGCCTCGGCAATCAATTCGCTATCATCTAATGGGTGGCTGGTAATGACTTCACTGGGCACGTTATGTGGCTGGCCAAAATAGTATTGGCTAACCACTTCGGTAAGCAGTGTTTCAGGCGGCAGGTCTAAATCGTTTTTTGGCGTGTGGTGACGAGCGCCTAATAGCCTGCCATCACGTACGCTTAGTATTGAAACCCCAATAGCACCTGGGCGTTGGGCGAGGGCGAACATATCGGCGTCACCGCCACCTGTATCGACAAATTGGCGCTGCTGTAATTGCCTTAATTGCTGTACCTGGTCACGCAGCCGGGCGGCTTCCTCAAAATTAAGGGCCTTACTGGCCGTTTCCATGGCCTCCATCAGTTCCTGGGTAACATTTTCACTTTTGCCTTCCAGGCACATCACCGCGTGCTCAAGGTCGCGTTGGTAATCCTCTGCAGAAATATAGCCGACGCAGGGGGCGCTGCAGCGCTGAATTTGATACTGCAAACAGGGCCGCGAACGATGGGCAAATACGCTGTCTTCGCAATTACGGATGAGGAATATTTTTTGCATCAACGCCAAACTTTCGCGTACCGCTCCACTACTTGGGTATGGACCTAAATAGCGACCATCATCACTACGTTGGCGTGCGCGTTTGTATTCGAGCGCTGGATAAGAATGGCGGTCAGTGACAAATACGAAAGGGTAGGATTTATCATCACGCAGCAGAATATTGTAGGGCGGACGCAGCTGTTTAATCAGGGTCTGTTCAAGTAGAAGCGCTTCAGTTTCGGTGCGCGTAACAGTGACTTGTACATCGGCAATGCGACCCACCATTGCCTGAGTTTTAGTATTCAACTGACCACGAAAATAACTGGCCAGACGGTTTTTTAGGCGCTTTGCTTTGCCTACATAAAGGGTATTATTTTGTGCATCAAGCATGCGATAAACACCAGGCGAGGTGCTTACCGAACTCAGGAACTGTTTTGAATCAAAGGTCATATCAGCGTGTCGGTACCCGATAACAGCAGGGAAAATGGGGGTTATATCTGAGTAGCGTCAAACCCCTCGACCAGCCCGTGACGCAGTGCTAAATGAGTCAGTTCAACGTCAGTGGCAACCTGTAGTTTATCAAAGAGTCGATAGCGATAGGTGTTTACTGTCTTGGGGCTTAAGTGCAGGCGATCAGAGATATCTTGAACGCGCTGGCAATTAACAATCATAAGCGCAATCTGTAGCTCACGATGGGAGAGGTGGCTAAATGGATTGTCTTCATTGGTGAAGTGGGAAAGCGCTAGGCGCTGAGCGATTTCTTGACTTACGTAGCGTCTGCCGTGGAAAACCTGGCGTATTGCATCCGTCATTTCTTCCGCATCGGCGCCTTTGCTTAAGAACCCGGAGGCGCCTGCTTCCAGCATGCGGCGCAGCACACTGTCTTCCATATGCGCTGTCAAAATCAATACTTTAACGTCTTCCATGGTGCGATGAATGCGCCTGGTTGCTTCAAGGCCACCAATGCCGGGCATACGGATATCCATTAATACGATGTCCGGCTTTAAATGACGACACTGCGTTACCGCGCTTTCGCCGTCGTCAACTTCGCCCACAATTTTAATGTCACTCTCTTCATTTAGCAGGTGAGCAATGCTGGTTCTTACGAGATGATGATCATCGGCAATAAGTACACTGATCAATGGACAAGCTCCTGCATGTAAACATCATGGACTCAGGCGTTGGCCTTGTACGCTACTTTATCTTATTCATTGCATATAGAGTGCCACAGCTAACGACAAAGGAGAATTAGTTAACGCTGATGGTTCAAAAACTTGACCGAGGTAAATGTTCAACGTAGTATCCGCCACGCTGTTGATAAGACAGTACGTGGGGCCTTAGCTCAGCTGGGAGAGCGCAACACTGGCAGTGTTGAGGTCAGCGGTTCGATCCCGCTAGGCTCCACCACGATTTTAGAAAAAAAGATCGTAATGAAAAAAGCCTCGTTTTAGAAACGAGGCTTTTTTTTTGGCTAAAAGTTGATGTTTTAAGCCGCGACTTTGCCAAGTAGTAAAAACTCAATCAGTGCTTTCTGTGCATGCAAGCGGTTGCCAGCTTCCTGCCAAACTACCGCGCGTGGGTCATCGAGCAGTGTATGGCTGATCTCTTCGCCACGATGGGCCGGTAGGCAGTGGAGGAAGAGGACGTCTTGGTGGGCTTGATCAAGCATCGCTTCTGTTACCTGGAAACCTGCAAAATCTGCCTCACGTTTAGCCTGTTCCTCTTCCTGACCCATAGAGGCCCATACGTCAGTGGTCACCAGGTCGGCATCTTTCACCGCTGCCTGTGGGTCGTGCAGCAGAGTGACGTGATCGCCCGCGGCAGCCATGATATCGGCACGAGGCTCGTAACCCTTCGGGCAGCAAATGCGCAGGTGAAAGTCAAACTGGCGGGCGGCGTTAATCCACGAGTGGCACATATTGTTGCCATCACCAATCCATACCGCCGTGCGACCTTTGACACTGCCGCGTAGTTCAGTCCAGGTCATCACGTCGGCGAGCAACTGGCAGGGGTGATAATCATCGCTCAAAGCGTTAATGACTGGCACGCTACTGGCGCTGGCATAAGTTTCCAGCCCGGCGTGTGAAAAGGTGCGGATCATTACGGCGTCGACCATTTCAGACAAAACGCGAGCAGTGTCTTCAATGGGTTCGCCACGACCTAATTGCGTGTCACGGGGGGAGAGAAACAGCGCATGGCCTCCAAACTGGGCCATTCCCGTTTCAAACGATACCCGTGTGCGTGTGGAGGATTTTTCAAAAATCATCGCCAGGGTTCGGTTAGATAATGGCGTATAAACAGGACCTTGCGCTTTTAGGTTGGTCTTGATCGTAATGGCGCGTTGAATTAAATAATCCAGCTCATCCGGGGTCAAATCTAGCAAAGTTAGGAAATGGCGTGTCGCCATGAGGGCTTCTCTCCGCGCAAAAACCCTATCCTAGCTATGCAGCAGGGGATGCGCAACGCGGACGGCATGCGTAGAATAATGTCTACACGTTAAAACCGAGCGCTTCACTCAGGTACTTGTTTCAAGCCAGTGCCAAGTACTGGGGAGGCATCGGTCACTTAAATGCGAGGAGATTGTATGAGCACAACAGCCGAAAACATTCAGCGCCAGATCAGCGAAAACCCGATCTTGATCTACATGAAGGGATCACCGCAACTACCGCAGTGCGGCTTTTCTGCCCAAACGGTGCAGGCATTGATGAGCTGTGGGGAGCGTTTTGCGTTTGTGAATATTTTAGATAATCCAGATATTCGCACTGAACTGCCGAAAATTGCCAACTGGCCGACGTTTCCGCAACTGTGGGTGGAAGGCGAGCTCATTGGCGGCTGTGACATCGTGGTAGAAATGCATCAAAACGGAGAACTGGAAAAGCTGGTTAAAGCCGCTGCCCAGCGTGCAGGTACGGCGGAAGGTGGCGATAACGCCTAAGCATTACCCAGTCCAAGGATATACTGCTTCATGAGCTATCAGGTTCTGGCCCGCAAGTGGCGGCCTCGCACATTCCACGAACTCGTGGGTCAGGCCCATGTTCAACGCGCCTTGGTAAATGCTCTTGACCAAGGCCGTTTGCATCATGCTTACCTGTTTACGGGAACGCGCGGCGTGGGTAAAACCACGTTGGCGCGTATTCTTGCTAAGTGTCTGAACTGTACTGCTAACGGACGTGGCGATGAGGGTATTACATCTACCCCCTGTGGTCAGTGCGATAGCTGCCAAGCGATTGATGAAGGTCGTTTTGTCGATTTAATTGAGGTTGATGCCGCCTCAAGAACCAAAGTAGAAGATACTCGTGAGCTGCTCGATAATGTGCAGTATGCACCTACACAAGGGCGTTATAAGGTGTACCTGATTGATGAGGTACACATGCTCTCTACCAGCAGTTTCAATGCGCTGCTGAAGACCTTGGAAGAGCCCCCCCCGCACGTTAAATTCCTGCTGGCGACGACTGATCCACAAAAGCTGCCGCCAACGGTTCTATCCCGCTGCCTCCAGTTTACCCTCAAGCATATGCCACCAGAGCGTGTGGTTGAGCACTTGACCTATGTATTGGGTGAAGAGGGCGTTGAGTTTGATGAAAGTGCGCTATGGCTGCTAGGTAAAGCGGCGGAAGGCTCAATGCGTGATGCAATGAGCTTGACCGATCAAGCCATTGCGTTTGGGCAAGGAGCGGTAAGGCATGCGGATGTGGCTGCCATGCTCGGTACGTTGGATCATCGCCACATCCTGGGGTTGGTAGAGGCTCTGGCCGATGTGGATGTGCAGCGCCTGCTCGCAGAGGTGGCTGAATTGGCAGAGCAAGGGCCAGACTTTGCGGCTGTGTTGGATGAGCTTTCAAGCATGCTACATCGCTTAGCCGTTGCTCAGATGGTGCCCGACGCTGTGGATAACAGTCACGGTGACCGTGATGTTATTCTGCAATTGGCGAGCCGCTTTACTGCTGAAGATATTCAACTTTATTACCAAATTGGTATTCAGGGGCGGGGCGATATGGTTCACGCCCCTGATTTGCGCAGCGCACTTGAGATGACGCTGTTGCGCATGCTGGCGTTTCGCCCTCAGGGTGTACCGAAACCGCCCCGCACGCCGCTTCCCCTGCAGCGCGAGCCCTCGCCTCGTGAAGCGCTGTCGCAAGAGACGGCACCTGCTAAATCCCTCACGATAGGAGAGCAGCAACCCACTACTCCACCGGTTCAAGAAGAGCCGCCCCTTCAAGAGCCGCCCCTTCAAGAGCCGCCGCCTTGGACAGTAGATACTCAGGCTGGCGCTCCTCAGCCAGCGCTAAAGCCAGAGCCACAGCCAAAACCTGTTCCAGAGCCGGAGCCTATTCCCGAGCCAGAACCTGTTCCAGAGCCGGAGCCTGTTCCCGAGCCAGAAACAATCCCTGAGCCGGACCCTGTTCCTGAGCCAGAACCTGTTCCTGAACCAGAACCTGTCCCTGAACCAGAGCCACCGCGTGCGGTTGCGGCAGAAAACGCCTCGGCTAGGCTGGATAATTCGCAATGGCTACTATGCTTTGATTCGTTGGGGTTAGGAGGGTTAACGCGCAATTTAGCGGGCAACTGCTTGGTAGAAAGTGATGATGGTGCACTCCTTACGCTTCGCCTCGATCCAAGCCAAGAAGCCATGCAGGCGGAGGTGCATCAAACGCGTATAGAGCGTGCGTTGAAGGAGCAAGGGATGCCGCGTCGGGTTGCGTTTTATGTTGCTGAATTACCCAGCAGTGTGGAAACTCCCCGCCAGCGCGAAGAGCGACTCACTAAGGAGCGTCATGCTGAGGCGGTTGAACTACTCAATCATGACCCCAATGTACAAAAGTTACAGCAGGCGTTTGGGGCAAAGCTGATAGAATCCAGCGTTAAGCCAGCCGATGGAGTGCGCTAAGCTCTTTTCATTGGCTATTTTTGAGACGTATTTCATAGCATTAGCGTTTAACAATAGACGTATCTTGTAAATTACATTGGAGGTTACACCATGCTTAAAGGTGGAATGGGCAACTTAATGAAGCAAGCCCAAGAGATGCAGGAAAAAATGCAGCGCGCTCAAGAAGAAGCAGCCAAGGCTGAAGTACAGGGTGAGGCCGGCGCTGGTATGGTTAAAGTCACGATGAATGGTCGTCACGACGTATCGAACGTCACCATTGATCCTAGTGTGATGGAAGAGGATAAAGAGTTACTAGAAGATTTGTTAGCGGCGGCGGTAAATGACGCAGTGCGTAAATTAGAAGTTAGCACCAAGGCCAAAATGGAAGAAGCAACGTCCGGCTTGAACTTGCCGCCTGGCTTTAAGATGCCGTTCTAAGAATGCGCTTTTCCCCTCTCGTTGAGCAGTTAATGGATGCTTTTCGCGTGTTGCCAGGCGTTGGGCCGAAAACGGCCCAGCGTATGGCGATGCACTTACTTGAGCGCGAGCGCCCCGGTGGGCAGCGTCTTGCAGCCGTTATTCAGCAGGCCATTGAAGAAGTAGGTTATTGTCAGCGCTGCCGCACCCTAACTGAAGCTGAGATATGTGTACTGTGTGAAAGCCCACGCCGAGATGATGCGCTGCTGTGTGTGGTGGAATCTCCTGCTGACCAATTAGCGATTGAAGAAGCCGGTGGCTTTAAAGGGCGTTACTTTGTTCTGCATGGTCATCTTTCCCCACTGGATGGTATTGGCCCCGAGTCGATAGGCTTAGACTTATTGGAAGCGCGGGTGGCAGAAGGGCTGATCAAAGAAGTGGTGTTGGCGACCAATCCCACCATAGAAGGTGAAGCCACTGCCCACTACATTGCCTCTCAGCTTGCCGAATATGGTGTCAAGCTAACGCGGTTAGCCTACGGTGTGCCTATGGGCGGTGAATTGGAGTATGTCGACGGCGGCACCTTAAGCCGTGCGTTTAATGGCCGCCAACCGTTTGCCAGCGAATAAACCTACTCAATCAGTGGTTCCCCACCCGCAAACGCCTTAGCGATTGTGTGCCAACTTGGAAGAATACTTTTGTCCTCTCTTACTCCCTCATTTCAATGGCTTGATACCCCAGACGCGCTCGATGCAGCGTGCGAGCAAGTAGCCGATGCTTCTGTTATTGCGCTGGATACCGAGTTTTTTCGAGAGAACACGTTTTTCCCCGTTCCTGCACTGATTCAATTTACCGCGGGTGAAGAGGCATATTTAATCGATCCAGTTGCCATATCATGTACCAATAAATTCCGTTCACTGCTGCAAAATAGCGCAATTAAGTTACTGCACGCTTGCAGTGAAGATTTAGAAGTATTTCAACACTGGGCGGGAGTGCTGCCTACGCCGCTGATGGATACTCAAGTCGTTCAGGGATTTTTGGGTGATAATCCTGGTATGGGATACCAAAAGTTGGTGGAATTTTGGGTGGGAGAAACACTGCCCAAAGAGGAAACGCGCTCTAACTGGTTAGTACGTCCTTTGACGTCAGCACAGTGCCACTACGCAGCGCTGGATGTTATTTATCTATTAAAAGTGTGGACGCTCCAGGAAGAAAAGCTCGCTATATTAGGGCGACGCGAGTGGGTAGACGCTGAGTGCGCCAGTCTTATTGAGCAAGCTGGACGTAGCGTTGATAACGATCAACAGTGGTACACCCGTCAACGTCAATTATGGCGTTTGACGCCTCGCCAAATGGAGGCGTATCGGCTGATGACGACCTGGCGTGAAGGCGAGACACGCCGCCGTGATTTGCCACGCAACTGGCTGGTCAGCGATAAATTACTGTTTGCAATCGCTGAAAAAATGCCCAGCAACCGTTTTGAATTAGCCGAGGTGGATGGCGTTAAGCCCATGCTGATTAAAAAGGAGGGTGACTCCTTGTTAGCGATGGTCAAGCAGGCCCAACATTGCGATGAAGTGAAACTGCCTACGCGCTGGCCAGACCCTATGCACCCGGCTTTTAAGTCGCGCTTTAAGGCGATTAAGAAAGTGATTACTGCAAAAGCGAGCGACTTGGGCGTGGCGCCTGAAATGTTAATGCGACGCCGTGACATCGAGACACTCGTTATGCAGGACTTGGCAGGCGAGCCTTTAGCCTTGCCTAGCGGCTGGCGAGGTGATTTTTTAAATGCCGCGCTTTCTGAAGCCCTTATGGAGCGAATGTCATGAGTGACAAGCTGATTTGCGAGGTTTTCAAAAGCTCGCGCAAAGATGAGATGTATTTATACGTCGATAAACGTCAAGGGCTAACAGCGGTGCCAGAATTACTGATGGAAACCTTTGGCAAACCCGTGCCGGTTTTTACCATGCTGTTGACCGCTGATAAAAAATTGTCACGTGTAAGCGCAGCGGATGTGGTGGAAGGTATTAAAGATAAAGGCTTCTATTTGCAAATGCCGCCACCTAAAGAGCCCTATCTGCTTGATATTCATCGTGCTTATGCTGCCTCGCACGATAATGCACATGCTGATAAAGCGTAACCCCGCCGGTTATGAATTTTCTAGCGCATGCTTGGTTAGTCAGCGCAGGCAGCGATGACTTTCTTTATGGCAACCTCATTGCCGATGGTGTCAAAGGACAGGATTTAAGCGCTTGGCCTGATGCCACTGCCCAGGGCATTCAGCATCATCGTCGTGTGGATGCCTGGGTAGATCGGCACCCAAACGTTGCCGGAGCAAGGCGTCGCGCTCCAACTGCTCAGCGTCGCTATGCAGGCATTGCGTTAGATATGGTGTGGGATCATTTTCTCGCGAGAGATACCGCGGGGATGGTAGCGCAGGAGGAGATTGTTCAGCGTTGTTATCGACTGCTTTCGGCGCGCTCTGCGCCTAACCGGTTAGCGAGTATGATGCCACTGCTGGTGCAGCATGATTGGCTAAGAGGTTATGCTGACTTTGAATTTACCTGTCGTGCTGTCGCGGGTATTGGGCGTCGATTGTCCGGCCCCAATCATTTGGCTGCATTAGTCCCTTGGCTACAGCATGATTATCAAGCACTTGAGCAAGATTTCCAGACCTTGTGGCCCGAGCTATTCAGTACATTAGGGCTTGCCGATACGTCTGCTTAAATGGCGGAGTGGCTATGTTCTGTAATTCTGTTCATGTAATTCTGTTCGCGTAATGTTGAAGGAGATTAAAATGGAAACCACGATGCGCGAACGTTTTTGGGAGCGCTTTACGCTTGAAGAACTAACTCCTCAAGAGTGGGAGGCGTTGTGCGATGGCTGCGGGCAGTGCTGCTTGTTAAAGCTCCACGACGAAGATACCCAAGAGCTGGCGGTGCTGAATGTCGCCTGTCGTTTGCTGGATATTGAGTCTTGCCAGTGCAGTGATTACCCCAACCGCTTTGACAGCGTGCCCGACTGCACCCAGCTCACGCCCGCGTTGGTGAAAGAGTTCACTTGGTTGCCACAGAGCTGTGGCTACAGGCGTGTTTCAGAAGGGCGTAAACTAGCAGGATGGCACCCGCTACTTAGTAATGATGCTGAGCGTGTACATCGCAAAGGTATCAGTGTACGTAGCTTTGCGGTGTCGCAGGATACGGTGCCAGAGCAACATTTAGAGTCGCACATCATCGCCGTGCTGCCGATGTGACCCCCAGGCTATTTAGGCGCTAGGTTGACGCTTAGTCGGGGCATCCCAGATAGATAAAAACGCTTCTTTGACCGGCGTCAGCGCTTTTTTGGCAGGTGTTTGAGTAGCAGGTTTAGTGCTGGTTTTGCTAGGCGTGTCCCAAATTGTCGGGAAGTGATCTTGATATTTCATTTTCTGCGAACTCCTAGAGACTTTTAAGCATCGAGCTTAAACAGCGGTCTTAGACATTAGTGTATGTGACTAAGGTCTAGTATGACGCAGAATCAGTTTGGTGTGAATAGTTTTTGGAAAATATTTTCATAAATTAGCAGTGTTACGCCAACTTCAGCTCAGACTAGTATTTCTTGCTCTTCAAGCCAGCTCTTAAGCGCCTCAAAAGGCATGGGTCTGGCAAATAAATAGCCTTGAAAAACATCACATCCTAATGCGATGAGCTGTTGCCGCTGCTCGGAAGTCTCCACTCCCTCTGCGACTACCAATAAATCAAGGTGGTGAGCGAGGGCGATTATGCCCTGCACCACGGCGGCATCTTTGCCATTCTCAGCAATATTGACAATAAAGCTGCGGTCAATTTTTACTTTGTCGACTGGTAAATGGCGTAAGTAGCTCAGGCTTGAAAAGCCTGTGCCAAAATCATCAATGGCGATGCTGATCCCCATCGTCCGCAACGCATGTAGCGTTTCAATTGCGGCCTCAGTGTCATTCATCAAAATGCCTTCCGTTAATTCCAGTTCTAGTGAGTGAGCACTGAGCCCTGTGGCTTCCAGCGTGCTATGCAGTGTGTTTAAAAAACTAGGTCGATGAAACTGCATGGGGGAAAGATTAACCGCTATACGGCAGTGATTGGGAAGTATCGCTTGGAGGGCGAGAAAGTCATTAGCGGCTCGCTCCATGACCCACTGACTCAGGGTAATAATTTGCCCTGTTTCTTCGGCAATCGGAATAAATAGCCCCGGCGATATTGACCCTTTAGACGGGTGATTCCATCGAACGAGTGCTTCAAACCCCTTAACACGGCCTTCGCGAGTCAATAGGGGTTGATAATGCAATTCAAACTGTTCGTTGAGAATAGCTTCCTGCAAATCATTGCGCAGCGTCACCCGTTGCGTGAGCTTTTGGTTAATATCCTGCGTGAAAGTTTGCAAGTTATTGCGGCCTTGCTGCTTTGCTTTATACATCGCCATATCGGCTTGTCGAAGCAGTTCCTCTGGGTGTAGTAACCGTTCGTCATTAAGTGCCATGCCGATGCTTGCCGATAAATAGAGTTCATGGCGCTCAATTCGGTAGGGTAAGGCAAGCTCAACGAGCAACCGTTCGGCAATTTCTTCTGCTTGCTGAACATTATTGAGATCTGGCAAAAGCAGTACAAACTCGTCTCCACCAAAGCGGCATAAGGTATCAGAGGGTCTAACTACTTTTTCAAGTCGCCTGGCAACGTGGATAAGTACTTGATCACCTATCGAATGCCCCAGCGTATCGTTGATCGGTTTGAACTCATCCAGATCAATAAACAGTACGGCCAGTTGCTGGTTATGACGTTTGGCAAGCTCCACACCTTGGTGTAGACGATCTTCAAATAGCGCGCGGTTACCCAGTCCTGTCAGTGCATCATGAGTGGCATGAAATGCTAGCCTGGATTTCTCATAGTACCTCAGCCAGTACCGCACTCAGGCTGTAACACCGCTAAACACCTACTGGCTCGACT
>LAZR01000082.1_pt1 | contig 131835 bp, 113 predicted proteins | sample 329461 | NCBI WGS metagenome assembly LAZR01 (sample SAMN03002196, study PRJNA259156) | marine sediment metagenome | biome: sea floor; feature: Hydrothermal impacted sediments; material: marine sediment; isolation source: Loki non-amplified sample from Loki's castle hydrothermal vent sediment ...
ATGCGACGTAGAGTTGCTGCTCAGGATCGGAAGCTCACAGCCGTTTTATAACCGTCTGTGGTAACGGGGTAGAACCCTGCCCATGTATTTATGTGGTGGAGGAAGCCGTTCAGCATTCTATGCCAGATTGAAGGAAGATATGAGTTCTGCTCCAAACCACACTTGGTTCGGCACAGTACTCAGACAACTACAAAAGCCCCGCACGCTGGTAGCTAAGGGGCTTGCTTCAGTAGATTATGATCGTCTTTCAGTTGCTTATGGGCTCAGCCAGATCAGGCTAGGAAAAGTCATAGTCAACGTGCCCCCCTTGGATGAAGCAAACAGGACAGATTATACAGACCGCTATACCGACAAGAGTGCAGTATGAGTGAAGCCTGGTATACCCTAGTCAGGTTGCTGGTGGCCGAAAGCACTCTGCTACAACGCGCTCCTCTCGATGCTCTGCAAACATTCATCCACCGCTCAAACACAAACCCAACCACACTCAGAGCGCATGATTTGTCTGGCCGCCCCACCCGTAGATCTCTGACGAAAAACGGCAACAGCCGGGTGTAGCGGACAGTCAAGAACTCAGCTGGAAACCAAGCAACATGATATTGAGACCAGGCTATATCCACTGATGTCCAGCTCTGGTCTGCCTACAGAGTTCAGCATTTAGCAATTTCAAGCACTACCCAACCTAGACCAGCCGCGCAAGTGTGGGATCGTAGGTAACGCCAGTAATCGACCCATCCCTGATACGTTCAACTGCCTCATCGATCACCTGTAATGGCACCAGAAACCACTCCCTAGGCTTGACGGGGTTGCCGAACCGGTCTTCGATGGTCAAATCCAATTGTGCTGCACCAAACAACCTATGAAAGATGCTTTCAAGTCGGCTTCTATTCAGGTTGTGCAGTTTGTAAGTCGCGACCACCTCTACATCCGCCAACAGGTAAGTGGCATCTTTATCCGCCCCAGCGATGCGGGTTTCCACCTTTCCACCGGTCACGCCAATCTTGTGGATCAGCTCACGATGTTCAGCTACGAATGGGTGACTGGACTGACTGCGTAAAACATAAATAGTGCCAGTCTCGATGTCGTCTGGTTCGGCCATGTCACTGAAAAGCGGCCCGGAATCTACCTTGATGAGCCGAGATCCAGCTCGTCCTTCACTGTCCTTGTAGAGCGCCCGCTGCAAAGATCGCAATAGCAGATCGCTTTCCGTCTCGTTGGAGTAGATGACGCGCAACCGCCCATTCGTTTCCGCATTTGGCGTTTTGTATGTGTCGCCCACTTCGGCGACATAGGCGATCAGTCCGCTCAGAATGAAGAAGTCCCCGACCTCGATGCTCGCGTTCTTGCCAAAGGGCTTGGTTATCCATAGTTTCTGCTTGAGACCCGCTTCCACCTCCTCAAACAGTGGCTTGAAGCTCTCGAAGTCTTTACATGGGTTGCGGGCGGCAATTTCTTCTGCCGCTTTGATTGCTGCACTGGATCGAACATGTCGCAACACCGTTATGTCGTCCTGGTCTACTGGCTCACTGCTGATACCCAGCTCGGCGAGCAACGCGTCCCCATCTAGATCGTCTACATTTATGGCGGCAACCGCAGTACCCGACATTAAGCCGTGATTATCCAGACCTGCCAGGAGAGTTTGCGCCTCCGGCAACTTGCGTAATTGATCCAGGCGCACGGCATACAAGCGCTCAAAGATGTCGCGGTCTTCGCCGTGTAATGGGGCGCGGCCGTGGGTTTGATAGAAACGCTGAATGTCCTCGAAGCCAGCGATGATGCGTTCTTCGCGAGGCGTTCGAGCGGCTGTCTTGAGCGTGGGGACTTCTACTCCTAACGCATCCAGCAAGTCGTCATCGTTCATATCAACCATTCGCGGACTTCCCCTGTGCCGCCTTGGCTTGGGCGCGATAGCGTGCCAACGCAGCTACGCCTTCAGCCATGCGTTTTTCCCAGGCATCTGCAGAGTTGATGTCCGGTAGTCGGCCACGCTCGTTCTTGAACTGCAAAGCACGCTTGGCAAGGTCACGCGCTTCGTCCTCAGGAATGCTCACCTTCTTTGCGGCAATGCTGGCCTGCACTTGGCGTAAGGACTTCTCATCCATCGCCTTCGCCAGTACCGCATATGCAGCATCGAAGGGGTTAATGCGGTCGATCAAGTCAATGTCCAGTTCGCGCACGTTCACGAATTTGCGCACGCCATCCAGCAGTGCCGTGCTGCCCTGTACATTGTCGCTGCCGTTTGCATCCGCCTGCCCCAGAGCCAACTTGGCCTGCTGGGTAATGTTCATGGCAGCAATGGCGTGCTGGCGGATGGCTTCCTGGTCGACATCGCTCAAGTCAGGGTAACGCTCGCGCACGATCTTGCCCATACGCAGTTGAGTCAGCTCTTCCGGGAGAGTGTTTTCCTTATCGAACAGGCCGCGCTCAAGCACGGTTTTGTCCTGCAGGAAGCTGGTTACCACTTCATTCAAGTCTTCTTTGCAGATGCGCGTTGCCTCTGTGCTCTGTGGGGTCGTCAGGCCGTTGATTTCGACATGAAACTGTCCCGTAGCTTCATTAACACCCATATTGGTGCCGCCCTTTTGGTACCCCTCCGGCCCGTAATTGAAACCTTCCTTCGGACCGGTATCTTTCGGCGTGAACTCATAACGAGGGGCCAGCACCTGTTCCATCAGCAGACTTGCGGAAATAGCCTTGAGCATATCGTTTACCGCTTCAGCTACTGCAGCTTGGTCAGCCATTGGTTCAGCGATCAGGTTAGTGAAGCGTGAGCGCTCCTTGCCCTCAGCATCGCGAGTGGCACGACCAATGATCTGCACAATTTCGGTCAGGCTTGAACGGTAGCCTATAGTCAGCGCATGCTCGCACCAGATCCAGTCAAAGCCTTCTTTAGCCATACCCAGAGCAATGATCACATCCACGTTATCGCGGTTGTTTTTCTGCGTCGGATCTTTCAGCGCGCCGAGCACTTTAGAGCGTTTACCTGGATCGCTGTCATCCACCAAATCAGCCACTTTAAGAATGCGACCATCGTTGGCTTTAATCAGGTGAAATCCCGTGGCCGCGTCGACACCCTGCCAATCGCCGAGCGAGCTCATGATCTCGTTAACTTCGCGCTCCTTGTCCTTGAGGCTCTCGCGGGCATTTACATTAGGAATATGGACAATGGTTTTCAGCGCCGGGTCCAGCACCTTGGCGACCGCATCCACATATCTCCCGGTGTAGAAGAAGTAGCCAATATCCAGAGACTTGAGCCAACGGTAGCCGTTAAGCTGCTCGTAGTAGGTGTACGTCACCGTCTCAAACTTGTTCTCCTCTGACGGGGCCAGCACGGCTTCGCTATCACCACGGAAGTAGGAGCCCGTCATGGCAACTAGGTGCACCTTGTCGCGGGCGATAAACGCGCTCAACTGACTACCCAGCTTGTTATCCGGGTTAGCAGAAACGTGGTGGAATTCGTCAATGGCAATCAGGCGGTTGTCGAAGGCGTCAATGCCCAGCTCTTCGACGGCAAAGCGGAAGCTGGCATGGGTGCAGACAAGTACCTGGTCGCTGCTATTCAGGAACGCGCGCACGGCATCTACCTTGGATTTCGCCACAGGCGGTTCATCAATGCCAGGCGCATTGCATAGGTTCCACTGCGGGGCCACCTGCCAGTCCCAGTAGAAACCATGCTGGGTCAGCGGCTCATCGGCGAAGCTACCGCCGATAGAGCGTTCGGGCACTACGACGATGGCCTGTTGCAAACCCTGGTTGTTCAGCTTGTCCAAGGCGATAAACATCAGTGCGCGAGACTTGCCCGATGCGGGGGGCGATTTGATCAGCAAGTACTGCTCGCCGCGCTTGGTATAGGCGCGCTCCTGCATGGTACGCATGCCTAGCTCGTTGGCCTTGCTGGATGCACCCGTGTGCGCTGTAGCAATCGATATCGACGGCACCCTGTAACTATTGGTCGGGTTGGTAGTGTTAGTCACTTTTATTCATCCTCTATGAGAATGCTGTCAACCGAAATAGGCTTGCCTATCGCAGTGATACACGGATACGAAAAGAAGCTGTAAGGGCTATCGCTCATACGTTTTTGTCTCGCGGCTTTTGGGTCAGGCCCCTCGCTGCATTCACTCTCATCTTTGCATAAAGTTCAAACAGCTTTTCCAGCCGCTCGGAATCGTTTTTAAAACGGCGTCCGATATAAATACGCTCCAACACTTCATCGTTGCGCTCGTGCGCATGGCGCAGGTTGTCCGGCATGGTGTCCGTAGCATACAAATCGGCGATTGTAGCGGGAAAACATGCTTCCCGGGCCAGGAGGATGTCCTCAGCACAAATGGTCAGGTCGACCTTGTTTTGCTCAGTCAGCAAAGGCATTGGAAAGGCATTGTAGGTGATTTGAGACGAATATCGAATGCCAGCTCCTAGCCCACCAGAAATTGCCTCAGCCCATACACGATGAAGGGTTGATGAGATAACAGCCAGCACCCAAACTTCTTCTGTAAAAGTCACAAAAGCAAGATCAGTTGTGATCGTATCACTTGAAAAGAAATCAGGAGTCAAATACTCAATCCCCTCAACAGTGTTCTTCGGAACAGCTATTGAACTGGAGTTCTGATGGCATCTTTGGGCAAATTTATGAGGCGTCTTCGCATAACCTATAGTCGTTTTTGCGGTTGATTTCATCCGGAAATTACGCGTATTTTCAATGCGTTTCTTTATAGGCGGGATGTTACCAGCCAAATCAAGTTGCTCGTCTTCTATCCAGACGCACCACCTACGCGACCCCTGTCTAATTTCGGTTGTACCAATAAGCGGTCGAAGTATTGGCTCCGCATCAGGGTAGTCTTTCAGCAGAGCATTTTTATTATCTTCATCAAGTATCAGATTCCCTCCATCTCGCGCCATATTTCCTGAAACCAGCTTTGGAAGATCGTTAGAGATCGGGTAATCCGTCTTTTCTATGCAGTTCTCTTCCCCAGAGATCAAATAAGGTGAGATCGACTGCACATCGCGACATGTTTCACCATTAAAGATTCGGCGCTTTTTGGATTTATCCCTAGAGACGCCTACAATTACGCACCACACTCCTGCGTTTTGCGTCGCATTATTCTGCCATTTAAATTGAGTATGGCAGAAAAAGATAGAATCCCCATTCTCATACAAGTTTGACCACAAGTGCTCAACCTGCTCCCCTCTTGCAATTGAGTTGGTTGAGACAAAAGCAAAATCGGAAACGCTGCCATTGGAATACTGCGATGCTTTCAAATACCACGCAGTTACGTAATCACAGTCTTTATAAGCATGCCCTCCGCCAAATACGAAAGCCATATCATCTTTTTGAGCTGGGCTTTGTTTCCTTGCCCCCTTGAATGGCGGGTTTCCACAGATGTAGGTCTCACCACCTTCATTTTCAAAGCCGATTTCCGTCTGATTGAGTGGAGTGCTAAATAAGTCATCCGCCGCTAGTTTTACTTCTGTGCCGGTGGCCGGGCATATGCTCAGCCAGTCCAGGCGTAGCGCATTGCCGCACACAATCCAGTTCTGCGCATTCAGCGGCAGAAACTCGGCCAGCGCATCCTGCTGGCCGCGATAAAGGACGTCGCACTGAAACTCGGCAATGATCAGCGCCAAGCGGGCAATTTCTGCCGGAAAGTCGCGTAATTCAATACCTCGGAAGTTGGTCAGCGGTATTTCGGACTTATTGTGAGCCTCACCTCGGCGACGGTTTATTTCTGCCTCGATCTCGCGCATTTGCTTGTATGCAATTACTAGGAAATTACCGGAACCACAGGCCGGGTCGAACACTCGAATACGTGCCATACGCTTACGTAGGTTCAGCAGCTTGGCCCTGTTGTCACCGGCCGCCTCCAGTTGCGTCCGCAGATCATCCAGAAACAGGGGGTTCAGCACCTTGAGAATATTGGGCACACTGGTGTAGTGCATGCCCAACGCACCACGCTCTTCATCATCGGCCACGGCCTGGATCATGCTACCGAAAATGTCTGGGTTGATTTTCTGCCAATTCAATTTTCCGGCGTGCAGCAGGTAAGTACGCGCTATACGCGTGAAGTGCGGAACGTCAATGCTGCCGGAGAATAAGCCACCGTTCACATACGGAAACTTGTTGGCCCAGCCGGGCAGGCGTGGTTCAGCACAGGCGCGCTCGGTTAACCTAATATTCATGGCACGGAAGATTTCTGATAGCACTTGATCGGCGTTGGAACCGTCACGCTCGCTAAACTGTTCGACCGTTTTGGTAAATATCCCATCCCCAGTGAAGATATCGGTGTCTTCCGCAAAAAAGCAGAACACTAATCGAGACATAAAATGGTTCATGTCGTGGCGCCGTTCGGCCTTGGCCCAGTCTGGATTCTCGTTCAGCAGCTCGACGTACAGCTTGTTCAGGCGGCTGGTGGCGCGCACGTCGATGGGGTTGTCCTTGATCTCCTTGATGGTGGAGATGCCAGCCAGCGGCAGCAGGAAACCGAAATGATTGGGAAAGTCTTGGTAATCACAGGCAATAGTTTCACCGGTGACAAGCTCTTCGGCTTCCAACGTTTGCCCGTCGGTGGCAAGGATAAACTTCGCTTTCCCCTTTATGGTGGCAGAGCTAGCACGCAACGCCTTGAGCGTTTCACCCACTGCACCAGACTCGCATGTGGCGATATGAATATTACTCCGCAGCAATACGCCACCGGGCACATCCGAGGAGTTGTTGTTGCCGGCGCGGAGGCGCTTGAGCGTGGTTTCCTTGTTGCCGAATGCAGCCAGGAAAGTGAACGCGAATTCCGACGCGTCAAAGGGCTCAAGGGCAAGGTCCGAGATTGCGGACTCAATTTCTACTGCATTCATGAGCGCGACTGTTCAGGTTTGGGATGTAGGAGTGTGGCGGGTTTGCTTGAAATTTTCAAAGGCAGATTCTGAATCGCTTGCGCGTACTTAGAGACTGGGACAGCACGCTTTGGGCAAATTCATGCCTCTGGCAGCAATTTGCTAAAGCACGTCCGTAGCAAGCGACTCTTGAATCGCTTCGGCCAAATCCCGAAGTGCATCCGAAAGCCGCCTATCCTCGCGAACATCGCCGGTGGCAGGCTCAAAGCTTTTCGCGTGACGAAGCAAAGCTTCAGCGTCGTTGGTATTCAAATCAAGTCGGATAATGGCTGCGGCTTCCTCTGATGGGGCTGAGACTGTGTCCCCGCTGGCAGGAGGCGAAATTATCTAACCTTAAAAATCGTTTGGTCAAACTCCTACCCCAATCCTACCCCAACCCAAAATTTGGGCAAAAAAAAGACTTACGTCATTACGTAAGTCTTTGATTTTGCTGGTGCCGGCACCAAGAGTCGAACTCGGGACCTACTGATTACAAGTCAGTTGCTCTACCAGCTGAGCTATACCGGCGCGGGTTGCATTATATAGGGGTGGGTTTATCTGTAAAGCCCTGTAAGCCTTCACATGGGAGTTATCCATTGTTTTTTTCGCAGCCAAGCAGTTTGTCTACTTGTGCATTGTTTCTATTCCAGCACTTGACAAACAGCTGCCAACTCCTTGTTTTAAAATAGATATCCACCTGACCATTTTTTGTACATCGCGCTGTAAGCCGCGCAAGCAGAGGCTTGCGGAATACTACCAAGAAGTCGTCAACATGATTATGCACAGGAGGAGGGGATAACTATTAGCCGAGCAGACCTGTGGATAACTCTGTGTGCAAGCCGTTTACAGGCTGGTGAGGGCCTGTTGAGTTATTTGCTGGCGATCAGCATCAAATTGCGTGGCGTAAGGCTTGTAGAGCAGAATTCACCGAGTTGTACCGCGTAGCCCGCCTCTTCCATAAACAGGGCGCGGTCCAGCAGTAACCATATTTCCAATGGTCGGCGAAACAAGGCGCTGACCAGCTCCAGGTTGCGAACCTGGGCAAGCCGCTGCCAGCCCTGTTGCTCGAGCGCAGCCCAACTGGCTGGCTCGGCAAAATCGAGCTGATGGTGCTTTGCAAGCGAACGGCAAAAGTCAGCGATGCCCTGACCCAAGGCGCTGTGTGGCTTGGCGGGAGTGGGTAGATAGACATCCGTTCCCAAGCTTTCGCGTTGCCACAGGTCAAATGCCAGCCGCCACGCCATGGACTGATCACGCAGCCTGCGTTCTCGCTGCCCAGCGGTTACGCTTTCGAGCAACGGCAACCCTAAATCCCCTTTGGTGAGCTGCAGCTTCGCCTGCTTGCCGGCTCGCGACATCGACTGATAGAGGTCAGCGTCGATTCTGTTGTAACAGCACGGCGCGAGCACGACTTGTCGGCACCCTTGCATGGCACTTTGCTCCAGAAGTGTCATGTGCAATTGTCCACAGGCGTGAAGGGCAACCGGGAACTGGTCAGCGGCCATATGACTCCAGGCGCTGGCGGTCAACACATCGGCGTCTACGTGCTCGGCCACCACGCCGCAGCGCGAGCTCAAGGCTGCCCCTTGCTCATTCAGCGCCGCGTTGTGTTCGAGACAGATTAGCGGCCGGCCGGTTTGCCACGCCATGACCCTACCGAGATGGCCCTTGCCAGCACACCAGTCAATCCAGGACCCGGTCGATGCCGGCAAGCGTTCAAGGCTGATCTCGGCGAAGCGGGTGATCTGCTCCCATTTACGGCCAGGGATGTGACGGGTAAGCGACTCCGGGAAAGTCCGAGACGGTTCACGCGACCATGCCGGCAGCGCCGCGAGCACCCTGGAGGCCGCGGCTATCTCCGGATAGGGATGAGGTGCCTGCAGCAGATGGGGCTGATTGTGGACCTGCTCTGCCTGCTCCAGGGTACGCCCGCGCAGAAACGCCGCGAGCGTCTGATGCTCAGCTTCCCAGGGCAAGATCAACTGGGTAAAGGGTCTGGCGCGCCAGATGGCCTGATGCTCGTACAACCAGGCATCCAGATCGTTGAAATGTCGACTGAAATCCATGGGGTTCAGCGCTTGCGGCTGGCCTCTACTTTCAACCAGCGCTCGACCAGCTTGAACAACTGGGTAAAGAGTATGGTGACTACCAAATAGATCAGGCCAGCTACCAGGAAAAACATCTCAAACTGGTAGGTTCTTGAATTGATGGTACGCACCACGCCCATTATATCCATCAAGGTGATTGTGTAGACCACAGCGCTGGCCTTGAGCATCAGGATGACCTCGTTACCGTAAGCGGGTAAGCCGATGCGGATGGCGCGGGGCATGATGATGAACTGCAAGGCCTGACGGCGTGACATACCCAGCGCCCGTGCAGCTTCGACCTCGCCGGGCGGTACCGCCTGGACGGCTCCGCGCAAAATCTCGGCGATATAAGCCGCCGTATGCAGCGTCATGATGATCAATGCACACCAGTAGGGCTCGCGCAGAAAAGGCCAGAACATGCTGTCGCGCACTGCCTCGAACTGGGATAAACCGTAATACACCAGGAATAACTGCAACAGCAGCGGCGTGCCGCGAAAGAAGAAAATGTAGGTGTAGGGAAAAGCGCGGATGTACCAGTGTCGAGAGGCACGCGCCAGCCCCAGCGGAATGGCAAAAAACAACCCGACGATGACTGCGATACCAACCAGTTCCAACGTCAGCAGCGCGCCCTCCAGCAACTGCGGCGCCCATTCCACGAGCAAGGCCCAGCGTTCTGCCCAGGTCATAGCTCAGTCCTCACGAATCCCTTGTTGGCCCGGCGCTCGAACCAATGCAGCGCGACCATGATGACAGCCGTCAGACACAGATAGATCAAGGCTGCGGCAAAGTAAAACGTAAACGGCTCCCTGGTCGCCTGACCCGCTACCTGGGCCTTGCGCATGATTTCATCCAGGGTAATCAATGAGACCAATGCCGTGTCCTTGAGCAGAATGAGGTACAGGTTGCCCAGGCCTGGCAGAGCCACGCGCCACAGTTGCGGCAGGGTGATACGCCAGAAGATTCGCAGGGATGACAGGCCCAGCGCCAGACCGGCCTCTTTCTGCCCCGGCGGAATTGCCAGCAAGGCGCCGCGGAAGACTTCCGTGGCATAGGCGCCGAAACACAGGGCCAGCGCGAACGTACCGGCTACAAAAGGACTGAGAGTCAGATAGGGGTTACCGAAATGACTGCCCAGATAATTCATGGTCGAAACAGTACCGAAGTAGGCCATCAAGACCCATAGGGTCTCGGGAATACCCCGTACTACCGACGTATAAAAACCACCCATGCCGCGCAGCAGCCGGTTATCGGACGTTTTGCCGCTGGCACCGAGCAAACCAAAAATCAGACCCAGCGCCACGGAGGCCAGGGACAGACGAATCGTCATCCAGGTCCCTTCCAGGAGGGCTGGACCAAAACCTTGCAAATCAAACATGGGCGTTATATCAGTTCCGGGCCCCGAAGGGCCCGGCCAGTAGAATCAGCGAATGCTGAATGGGAAATATTTCTCGTTGATTTCTTCGTAGGTGCCGTCTTCGATGATGGCCGCAAGCGCTTCGTTCAGCCGCTCGCGCAGAGGATCGCCCTTGCGCACCGCGATGCCGATCTTGTCGTTGTCGAATACTGGCTCGCCCTTGAATTCAAAATCCGAACCTGCCTCGCTCTCCAGCCATTCGTACTGAACGAAGTTATCGGCCAATACACCGTCGATACGGCCGGCAGACATGTCCAGATAAGCGTTTTCCTGGGTGTCATACAGGCGAATGTCAACCACGTCGCCGAGGTTGTCCTCGAGCCACTGGCCGGCAATGGTCGCTCTTTGCGCACCAATGGTCTTACCCTTCAGGCTGGCTTCATCCACCTTGAAATCAGACTTTTTGGGCGCCACGAACTGCAGCTTGTTGGTGTAGTACGGGTCGGTGAAATCCACTGCCTGCTCGCGCTCTTCAGTAATAGACATCGAGGCGACCAGAAAATCGAAGCGGCGAGTATTGAGCGCAGGAATAATACCGTCCCAATCAGAGGTCACCACCGTGCACTCGGCGCCCATTTCTTCACATAGAGCTTTGGCAATATCGATATCGAACCCCACCACTTCGCCACTGCTGTCGATCAGGTTGAAGGGAGGATAAGCACCTTCCGTACCGATGCGCAGCTTATCCGCTGCCATGGCCGGAACACTTAAAAGCATCGCTGTTGCCGCGGCAAACAAAACCTTTTTATAGCTTTTCATGGTTACTGCTCCTTACCTATGGCTGGACATGAACTGTTTACAGCGTTCGGAACCAGGTCGGTCGAACACCTCTTCGGGCGTGCCGATTTCTTCGACCTGCCCCTGATGCAGAAAAACCACCTGGTTTGACACGTGTCGAGCGAAGCCCATCTCGTGCGTAACCAGAAGCATAGTACGTCCCTCTTCTGCCAGCGCGCGGATTACGTTAAGTACCTCCTGCACCATCTCGGGATCCAGCGCGGAGGTGGGTTCATCAAACAGAATGACCTGGGGTTGCATCGCCAGCGTGCGGGCAATGGCTGCACGTTGCTGCTGCCCGCCTGATAGCTGTGCGGGAAACGCATGACGCTTGTCGGCAATGCCCACTTTTTCCAGAAACAGTTCCGCAGCGGCGATTGCGTCGGCCTTGGAGTGGCCTAGAACACGACGTGGCGCCTCGATAATGTTGTCGAGGATGCTCATGTGCGGCCAGAGATTAAAGCTTTGAAAGACGAAACCGACGCGTGCGCGCAGTCGGTTGATCTGCTTGCTGTCTGTGGCAACCAGGGCGCCGTCACGGCTGGGCTTGAGTTTCATTTCCTCGCCAGCCACCAGGATCTGGCCGGCATGCGGGTTTTCCAGCAGATTAATGCAGCGCAGTAGCGTGCTCTTGCCAGAACCGGAGGAGCCAAGTATGGAAATAACGTCGCCATCACGCGCGACCAGATCGACGCCCTTGAGAACTTCAAGGTCGCCATAGCGTTTGTGCAAATTGCGCACTTCCAGAGCCGGCGGTGTCACGTATCGTTGTCCACTAAGGCGTCAATTGCGCCAATAAGTTAAGCCAGGGCCAAAATCCGGCCAGGGAGATCTACAGTTCCTTCTGCAATAATCTTGTCATGGTGGCAAAACTAGCACAGGTGCACGGTATGACCAAGGGCGCCGCCTGGGTCATGTCCCGAATATGCATGCAAAAGTCTTTCCAGAATAAACATCATGGGGGAAGGCGTTAATGCTGGTCGTCAGCCGGAGGGGCATCCGCTCGCTGAATAAAGGATTCGATGATAACCAGCAAGGCGCCGAGATCGCCTCCCTTTTCGAGAAACTGGTCAGCAACGCACCTTTCCGGCAAATCCGCTGGTAACGCAGCGCTCATCAACAGGATAGGAATCGAACTCAGGACGGTATTGTTCTTGATCTCGCAGATCATTTCCGCGCCGTTCATCTCGGGCATCATGTAGTCGGTAATGATCAAATCAGGGCGGGCATTGGCAAGTACCTGCAGCCCCTCCCGCCCGTTCTCGGCCGTAATCACTTCGTAGCCCTCTCCCTCCAGGACCATTTCCATGACCTTTCTGATGGCGCGCTCGTCCTCCACCAATAAAAGGAGCGGCTTGCCCGCCTTGTGGCCTGTATCAGCCATCCCCGCCACCTTCTGCGGGCTGTCGGTGAGGAGTACCCAGCGCCACGCCTTCAGTCCGGCGCATCCGCTCGACTAGCCGTAGCCCGGTTTCGTTGAAAAAGAACTCGTGTACGTAGGGAGCGAAACCGCTTTCACGCATTTTCATGATGGTAATGGTGCGGTGTAATGTTGATTCCAGCTCTGCATAGCGCATCAACATGATGTTTTCGGCAATCGCGGAGACCGCGGAAAAACGTATCGCATTCTCGCCGCCCATCAGCTCGGGCAGCTCAGCCGTGAATAACGTGGTCACCCCCTCGCTTCGGAGGATGCTGGTCAAGGCGGTAAAGAAAGGCCCGGTCCGACGTGGATAAATCGCCGCCTGCTGAAAACCATCCACGCCGTCGACGAACAGACGCTTCACCCCTCTACGACGAACCGCATCCAGCAGGTGCTCGGCTAGCTCATCGATGAGTTGTTCGGTTGGCGCGTAATGCAGACATTCGACGACACCGGAACTCACCAACTGCCCGAAGTTGAGCCCCAGAGCGGTCGCCCGTCGCTCCAGTCGTCCGGCATCCTCATAGAAACTGAAGACAAGCCCTGGCTCCTCTGCGGAGCATTCACCAATGAAACTCAACCCCAGACTCGTCTTGCCCACTCCCGTGGGACCGACCAACGCGGTAGTAGAAGAACAGGGCAAGCCGCCTTCGATAATCTCATCCAGCGCCTTCACTCCGGTACTTAGCCGCCGGGAGGACGAGTCTGGTGCAGGCGCATCCCCGGAGACCGATTCCAGACGCGGGAACACCTCAAAGCCGTGGTTGCTGATGCGCGTCATATGCCGGCCCGATACAAAGCCGCTACCCCTGAACTTGCGCACGCGCAAATAGCGAAAGCTGCGGCACTCGTCCTCATCACTGTTGAGCTCTATCCAGCCGTCCACCATCGTGAACTCGGGGCTTCCGGAGCTCCGTTCGCTGTTGGTAAGCAGCAATACCGTGCACCCACTGACATCGGCGAACACGGACAAATCATTGATGAATTCGCGGAAGGTGCGCTCGGAAACGGACGTCTCTTCCAGGGCGAAAAGCCCATCCAGCACTATTACCGACGCATTCTGGCTTTTGGTGTTGCGGATCAGAAAGCGCAGCACCCCTTCAAGCCCATCCTTGCGCAGCGTATCGAAAGCGCTTTCATAGTAGACGGCGTCCCCCGACTCGTCAGACTCCATGAAATCCATGTGCTGAAGATGGCGAAGCAGGCGGTGATGCGTCTCAGCCAGGAGGGTAACGTATAGAGAACGTTCGCTCCGAACGGCCCGGTGATAGCAGATCTGGTTGGCAAGAATCGTCTTGCCTTCGCCTGGCCCACCTTGAACTATATAGACCGCTCGCGGCAGCAGTCCCCCACACAAAATCGCGTCCAGGCCGGGTACACCGGTGGACAATCGTTCAATTTCAGCGCCGCCTGTCTTTTTATCAGTCACCAGTGGTATCCGTAATCCGAGCCAATTGAATGAATCCTAACATAGCGTGTATTGATCCACGATTGAGTGGCTGATCGGAGACGGGAGCAAGGATCAGATATACAAAAAACCGTCTCGATTCGAGACGGTTTTTTTGACAGAAGGTTACTTCTCGAGACTCTTACCGCTCAGTGGTCTCAGCACTACCCCGCTCGTCGTGGAACGCGCCATATTCCTCTTCGCTCCAATCGCCGCTACTGTCCACATCATATTTTTCATACACTTCACTACGGGTTCCGACGTTGGTCCGCTCGTCACTGTCGGCGTTCCAGGAACCGATGTAGGTCTTGTCGGCATAACCCGCATCCCACTCGGTCTGATCGATCATACCTGACGAATCGGTGTCCCAATCGCCGAAACCGTTATCCGCCGCGTGAGCCGGCAAGATACCGCAAGCGGCTGTCACCGCGACACCGCCAAGCACTGTTTGCCATGTAGCATTCATGTTTCTGTCCTCATGCATAGGGGTAGATTAGTCGTCGCCATTGACGCCTGCATCATCCGGCGAGGCATCGGGCTCGGGGCCTTCATTCTGCTTCTCGGTTTCGACATCGTCGGGGCTGTCGAGGGGGTCCTGGTCGTCTCCGGACAAACTCACGCCTTGGTTCATGATCTTCTCCTGAAGCTATAAAGGTTCGAGGCGGAGGAGTGAGCAAAGTTCATACAATAATCAAGCGGCGCCGAAAAATTGTGCGACTCAGTCTTCTTCATTGGAATTCGGCTGCAGACTTCGAGCCTTTGGTGGGACCGGCCCCGGATGCCGAGCGTGGAGACGGGTAAGGGGCGCGGCAGTGATCCCATGAACCATAATCGAGGCAAAAATCAGGGCGCTGGCTACCTGCCAGAAAAGCGGGTCCTGCAAATGCCTGTGGGCCAGGGCTGCATAGTAGATAGCAGCAATACCAATCGGACCGAACCAGCCGAGGAACGCCGCATCCGGGCGATTCAGATATCCCCGCACCATCGGCCACAGCAGCGCCAGCACCGGCATCCTGCGCAGCAACAGGACTAGCACCGCCAGTGCCAGCAATGGCCAACCGAGGCGCGTCCACTCCGTGAAGGGCAAAGCCAGCCCGAGTATGACGAACATGGGCAGCGTGAAGAGCTTGGCCACAGCTTCCTGAGTTTTTTCCTCTTCGTGTTCGTCCTGCTTTTCACTGTTCAGATTGAATACAAGGCCCGCGAGAAAGACCGAGATAATCGCATCAGCCTGAACCAGTTTGGCGGCGCCCAGGGTAAACAGCGAAAACGCCACGGTGTAGCCCAGCAGCGACGTGTTTGTCACGAGTTTATGGTGCTCTGCGAACCTGAGCAGTCTCGCTGCCGCAAAGCCAACCACGCAGCCTATGAAACTAGCCCAGACGACGCCCAGCAGCAGCGACTCGATCATCCATTTAGACCAGGCCCCATCAACCGGGGGACTTATCATCAGGATGGGCAGCATCACAAACATGAAAGCCAGACCATCATTGGCTCCAGCCTCCAGTGACAAACCATCGCGCACCCGTAATGGAAGATGCTGCCTGGCAAACCGTCCAGTCACCATCGAACTGGCCACCACCGGATCGGTGGGCGTCAGGATCGCCCCCATCAACAACGCGGCCCACATTGACAATCCGAGCAACCAGGCCGCTAGAGCGGACGAAATCAGCCACATACCCAGCATGCCAAAAACCAGTAGCACCGCTACCGGGCGATAGAGGGCTCGCACGCTTTTGCGTCTGATTCGAAGCGCAACACCCATGAGCCCCACCGCCAAGGTAAAGCGGGACGCCTGCTCAAGAATAGTCGCCTCGTCGCCCCATTGAGCAAGATCGAGCAACTGCAAGCCGTAAGGCCCAGCAACAATGCCGGCCATCACGGCCAACACTGGTTCGGAAACAAGACTTTGATTGATCCAGGCTGAAAGAAGGGCAATGACTATGACGGTCACACCCATGACGGCAGGGTCTCGGGCTGCAGGCAGTAACTACTGCGAGTAACGCCGATTGAAGGAAGTTCCCGGCGCCAAACGTCCGGAATGCTTGAAAGGCAGCCTAAGAAAGCAAAAAGGCCCACCACATGGGTGAGCCTTTTCGTACTGTATCAATGGTGCCCAGAGACGGAATCGAACCGCCGACACGAGGATTTTCAATCCTCTGCTCTACCGACTGAGCTATCTGGGCAACGGGGCGCTATTAAACGGTTTAAGACCTGGCCTGTCAAGCGCAGGCGCACATATTTTCTATTCTTTCAGCCGCTTACCGGCACCTCATTCTGACGGAGGGACGTAACCTTCAGCCTGGGCATATTCTTCACCCGAAAGGAACTTATCCATTTCCTGCTGAATAAAACGCCGATCCTCTGGATCCATCATATTCAGCCGGCGTTCGTTGATCAGCATGGTCTGGTGGGCTTGCCATTCGTCCCAGGCTTGCTTCGACACCTCGTTGTAAATCGCTTCGCCCTTCGGGCCCGGATAAGGTGGCCGGTCCAGACCGGGTAGTTCCTGCTTGTGTTTGCGGCACATCACCATGCGTGTCATGGGCGGCTCCTGTTAATTGTGAACATCAAATGACCTCTTCCACCCGCTTGAGCAGCTTCTTGACCGGAGCGGCGAGTCCCAATCGGGCGGGTTGGCGCAGGTTATACCAGACCTGTCCTTCCTCAGCCACGCTCAGGCCGGGCTCAACGCGCACCAGTAAGGGTTGAATATCCAGGTGAAAATGGCTGAAGGTGTGTCGGAGCGGCTCCAGCCTCTGGGCCTCACCCGCTTTCCAACCGAATCGGTGATAAAGGCCCTGTAGCGCAGCCTCGTCGTCGAGTTGCGGTGGACACCAGAGACCACCCCACAACCCCGAATCGGGGCGCCGTTCCAGCCAGACCTCTCCTTGCGGGTTAATCAGCATGGGCATTTGGCAGGTTCTGATTGGCAAAACCTTGCGTGGCTTGGAGCCGGGAAACAAAGTTGGCTCGCCCGACATCCGCGCCTCGCATCCAGTCTGCAACGGACACACCAGACAGGAGGGCTTGCTGCGGGTACACACAGTAGCTCCCAGATCCATCATCGCCTGGGTGTAATGATTGACCCTGTTTCCAGGCGTATAGCGCTCAGCCAGCGCCCATAGTCGATCATGCACTGCGCGCTCGCCGGGCCACCCCTGCACTGCGTGATAGCGCGCGAGTACCCGTTTGACGTTTCCATCCAGAATAGGTGCCCGTAGGCCCATACTCAAACTGGCAATGGCCCCGGCGGTCGAGCGGCCAATACCGGGGAGCGACATCAATTCCTCTGCACTACGCGGAAAATGCCCATCAAACTGCTCGACAACGATACTCGCTGCTTTGTGCAGGTTACGAGCCCGGCTGTAATACCCCAGGCCTGTCCACAAATGCAGCACCTCATCCACCGCGGCGGCAGCCAGGGCCTCGACATCCGGCAGCGTTTCCATGAAGCGCTGATAGTAAGGGATGACCGTGGCCACCTGGGTCTGCTGCAGCATTATCTCCGATACCCAGACCCGGTAGGCTGTCATGTCGTGTTGCCAGGGCAGATCCTTGCGGCCGTGGCGGTCGTACCAGTCGAGAACGGCCAGGGAAAACGCTTCAGGCTTCACCGATTGAACAGCCCCTTGATGGCGTCACGTACCGCAGGTGCCTGATCGCCGAGTTTTTCTTCCAGTTTCTGTTCAACCTTGCGCTGCGCCTCATTGCCCAGCAAACGACCAGCGATACGCGCTACGCCCTCGGTATCGACGCCACAGCTTTTCGCGGCGTTATGCAAGAACCCCTGACAACGAACCGGCCATTCGATCCCCTCATAACGCTCGTTAATCTGGCAGGCGGGATCCGGCATGGCGCTTTTGTCGCCTTGAAGTAACAGGCCCAGCCGATAATCTATGCGCTGATCTGGCAGGTCCACTTCACCCTGACCCTTGACGGCAATGCCAGGGACTGCCACCACCAGATCGCTGCCACTTATGGTCCCGTCGGTAATGTTGAAGCTGCCAGCCAGGCGCTGGAACGGCGTATCCTCGGAGCCGCGCGGCTCTGATAGCGTTTTGCGGTTGGCCAGGGCGATCCCCTGACAAAGCTGCTGCTCCAGGTTCACGCCAATCAAAGCCCCATCGTTAACTACAAAATTGGCTGTCCCATCAAGGGTGTTGACCCAGCGGTTCATGCTGTTGCCCCGCGCGTTGAGCTCCACATCCACGTTCAATAATCCGCGGATCTGGGGAGGGGTATCGAACGCTTCCTGTGCCGCCAGCGAATCTATCTCGGTCAGCTGCTGTTTAACGCTCAGTTCGACCGGCGTAGCCCGAGTGTCGACCCGGCCTGAGGTACTGAATTGACCGCCAAACACGCCGCCTTCAAGCTGGCGAAGCTGAACCAGCCCGTCCTTTCCCAGCCCGCTGAATGTGAACGGCTGAATGGCGATGCCTGACACAATCAGCTCTTCAAGGCTTAACGTCCCGTCAACATCCAGCGTCGCCAGTGTTTCCAACGGCAGCACGGGGTCTTCGCTCCATTCCAGCGGGGCGATATCAGAAGCCGAGCCACCCGAAGGTAATTTGACCGAAGGCTCAGCTGCCGCTGCCTGCTGCTCTTCATCTACGGCGGGCAGATAATTATCCACGTTCAACGAACCCCCGCTTAGATCGAATCGCACAGCCTGCCGCGCGAAGTCCGCAATCCCCGCGCTGCCTTCGAATGTTGTTCCGTCGATTACAAGGGTCATATCCTGCAGCATCATACTGGTGGCAGAACCGTCCAGTCGGGCAGACAGTGCGACCTTTTCCAGCGCCCGCGGCTCGGTAGTGCCAGGCAATTCCTGCCCTAACGAGGCAATAAGCGCACGACCGTCGAACTCTGCTACGTCAAGGTTCCCCTCAATCTGCATGTCACCATCCAACTGGCTGGCTTTGACCTGCCCGGTGGCACGCATATCCGCCAGGGTCAGGCGCATCTGGTTGAGCTCGGCAATTTGCGCCGTCTGATCCAGCACGCCATCCCCCTGCAATTCCAGGTTTACCGCGCGCCCGGAAAATGGCGTGCCGCTGGCATCCACTTTCAAATTGATCGCATCAAACTCGTAGCGCTGCAGATCAAGGTCAAACTGGGCGACCGTTTTAAGATCAATCCGCACCCGCACCGCCGGGTCTTCCACGATCAGCAAGCCGAGCAGATCTATATCGAAGGGCTCGCCTTCAATCAATGCACCCGTGGTCAGATTGACGTCTTCCATGACCAGCGCCTGTCCGGCTTGCTGATCGGTGTAGTTGATGCTGGCATTGGTTATGCGCACGCTTTCAATAGCAACATCCAGGTCCCCAGCCGTCGATTCCTGCGGCTGCTCGGCCGCTGGCTCACTACCGTCTTCTGCTAAAGGCGTTTCATCGGTGGCACCAATGGTTTCCCAGTTGCCTGTGCCATCGGCATCGCGCAACAGATTCAAGGTGACGCTGTCGAGAATCACGTCGCTCATCCGCAATTGCCTGCGCAGCAGTGGCAGCACCTCCACGCCCAATCCCATGGAGCCGACTTCTGCAATGGCCTGGTCAGGCTGATTGAGTGGCGCGACGGTCACCTCCTGCAACTCGATGCCGAGCCACGGAAAAAGCGACCAGCCGATGTCACCGCCCAGTGTGAGCTCCACATTGGCCTTGTCACGGGCGAGCTGCTGTATCTGTTCCTTGTAATCGTTCGGATCAAACAGGCGGGTCAGGAAAAACAGTACCCCTATTCCCAGAATCACTAGTCCGAACAGCACCAGACCAGCTACTTTGGCAAATGCTTTCATGGCATTCCTTAATTCTATTGGTAGGCCATCGGCCCGAATTGATCTCGTAGCGCTACCTTAAAGGCTGTCGATTCGCATAGCTACCTCTGCCGCTATGGCCAGGCTGGCGGTCAGACCCGGCGACTCGATACCGAACAGGCTGATCATCCCGGCCACTCCATGCTGACGCTGATCCTGGATACTGAAATCAGCTGCAGGCTCACCGGGCCCGCTCAGCTTGGCTCTGATGCCAGCATAGCCTGGCACCAGTTTGTCAGGCCGGCAATCCGGCCAATACCGTTGCACCGCGCGCCCAAAACTCTCAGCCAGCGCGGGATCGACCTGATAATCGAGGCTGTCCTGATACGATACGTCCGGCCCGAAGCGAAGCTGGCCGCCCATGTCCAGAGTGGCATGCACACCTAGTCCAGACGTGTTCGCCTCGGGCATAGGATAGACCAGATGGGTAAAGGGTGACCGCCCGCCATAGGCAAAGTAGCTACCCTTGCACAGATGGATGGACGGGATGGTCATTGGTGCATACCCGGTCGTGGCATGGGCGACCTGCTGCGCAAATAGTCCGCCGGCATTGACGACCCAGCGACTCGTCAGCTCGAACGCTTCGCCGCCGCTCAGCCCGGTCAAACGCAAGCCTTGTTCGATGGGCCTGATGCTCTGCACGTGCGCATTGCAGCTGACTGCACCTCCCGCCGCCTGAAGCGCAGCTTCATAGGACTGCATCAGGGCATGGCTATCGACGATTCCCGTCAGAGGCGAAAACAGTCCGCGCACCGCTCGGACCTCTGGCTCCAATGCATGCACCTCGGTGGCGTCCAGCCATTGCAGCTCCACGTCATTGGCCTGGGCATTGGCGTGGAGGGCCTGGAGTGCTGGCAGCTCGGTCGATTCCACCGCTACCAGCAATTTGCCGATACGCCGATGGGGCACGTTGTATCGGGCGCACCAGTCATACAGCAGATCCCGCCCTTGCCTGCATAGCGTCGCCTTCATCGAGCCCGGGGGATAATAGATTCCCGCATGGATGACCTCGCTGTTGCGACTGGATGCATGCTGCCCCGGCCAGGCCTCCTGTTCGAGCACCATGACGCTGTATCCCGAGCTCGCCAGCCGCTGGGCAACCGCCAGGCCCACTACCCCAGCCCCCACTACCACAATATCGAAATCGGTCATCGCCTTTCCCTTGCTGAATTACCCTGATCAACAATCCTAATCACCCGTTGTAGCCCGCGCACCGCCCTGCACGTATAATGCTCGCCCTTGATCGATTATTCAGTGGAGAACAGCCATGGCGGAGCGCAAGGCAAGCGTCGAGCGCAACACGCTGGAAACCCAAGTCAAAGTAGACATCAACCTGGACGGTACCGGCCAGGCCAACTTTGATATCGGCGTACCATTTCTCGAGCACATGCTGGACCAAATAGCACGGCATGGTCTTATCGACATGACCATACACTGCAAAGGCGACCTGCACATCGACGACCACCACACGGTAGAAGACGTTGGCATCACGCTTGGGCAGGCATTTGCCAAGGCCATCGGCGACAAGAAAGGCATCCGTCGTTACGGCCATGCATACGTTCCCCTGGACGAAGCCCTGTCACGCGTGGTGATCGACTTTTCCGGCCGCCCCGGTTTGCATCTGCATGTCGACTACACTCGTGCCAGCGTTGGAGGCTTTGACGTCGATTTGTTCGGCGAGTTCTTTCAGGGATTCGTCAATCACGCACTGGTAACGATGCACATCGACAATTTGCGTGGTGTGAATACCCACCACCAGATCGAAACGGTGTTCAAGGCCTTCGGCCGAGCACTGCGTATGGCCGTGGAAGAGGACCCACGCATGAGCGGCATGATGCCTTCAACCAAAGGCTGTCTGTAACTTATGCTAAGCAGTCACGTAGCAGTGATCGACTACGGCATGGGCAATTTGCATTCGGTGGCCAAGGCGCTGGAGCACGTGGGTGCGCGCAGTGTCGAGGTCACCAGCGATCCCGAAAAAATCATGGCCGCCGACCGTGTGGTTCTGCCCGGCGTGGGAGCCATCCGCGACTGCGTCAGTGAGCTGCGCCAACTTGGGCTTGATCATATTGTCCGTAAGGTAGCCGCGGAGAAGCCGTTGTTGGGCGTCTGCGTCGGCATGCAAATGTTGCTTGAACATAGCGAAGAAAACGGCGGCGTTGACGGCTTGGGCCTGTTTCCAGGCAATGTGAACTTTTTCGGCAACGATTTGCATGAGGGTGACGAGCGTCTCAAGGTACCGCACATGGGCTGGAACCAAGTAAAGCAAACCATTGACCACCCGTTGTGGCACCGCATCGACCAGGACGCCCGTTTTTACTTCGTGCACAGCTATTATGCAGTGCCCGGCAAACAGACCCAGCTCGCTGGACGCTGCCATTATGGGGTCGACGTCGCTGCGGCGCTGGCCCAGGACAATGTCTTCGCCACCCAGTTTCACCCAGAGAAGAGCCATACCAACGGCCTGCAGTTACTGCAAAACTTCCTGGCCTGGGACGGACGCTGGTAATTACCAGCCGCTTCTATTTAGACAGGACTATGTATGCTGATTATTCCCGCGATCGATCTCAAGGACGGTGCATGCGTCCGCCTGCGCCAGGGCCTGATGGACGACGCCACGGTGTTTTCCGACGACCCGGTTGCCATGGCGGCAAAGTGGGTGGCCGAGGGTTGCCGTCGTCTTCATCTCGTGGACCTGAACGGCGCCTTTGAAGGCAGACCGGTCAACGGTGACGTCGTGACCGCTATTGCCCGCCGCTATCCCGAGCTGCCGATCCAGATTGGCGGCGGCATTCGCTCACTGGATACCATCGAGCACTATGTTCGTGCTGGGGTCAGCTACGTAATCATCGGTACCAAGGCCGTCAAACAGCCCGAGTTCGTTGCTGAAGCCTGCCGCGCTTTTCCCGGCAAGGTCATTGTCGGTCTCGATGCGAAGGATGGCTTTGTGGCGACCGATGGCTGGGCAGAAATCAGTGAAGTTCAGGTGATCGACCTGGCCAGGCGCTTCGAAGCAGATGGCGTCTCTGCCATCGTCTACACCGATATAGCCAAAGACGGAATGATGCAAGGTTGCAATGTGGAAGCCACCGCCGCGCTGGCCAACGCCACGCGCATTCCGGTAATAGCGTCCGGTGGCATCCATCATCTGGGCGACATCAAGGCCTTGATCGACGCCCGTGCGCCCGGCATTGTTGGCGCCATTACCGGCCGCGCCATCTATGAGGGCACCCTGGACGTAGCCGAGGCGCAGGCCTTGTGCGATCTGGCCCAACGCTGATTTCCCGGAGAGATACATGCCCCTTGCCAAACGGATCATTCCCTGCCTCGATGTCGACAATGGTCGAGTGGTCAAGGGCGTCAAGTTCGAGAATATTCGCGATGCCGGCGACCCGGTAGAAGTTGCCCGCCGCTACAACGAGCAGGGCGCCGATGAAATCACCTTTCTCGACATCACCGCCAGCCATCAGGAGCGCGATACCACCCTGCATACGGTGGAGCGCATGGCCAGCCAGGTATTCATTCCGCTAACGGTCGGCGGCGGCGTGCGCACCGTGGCAGACATCCGCAACCTGCTCAACGCCGGGGCAGACAAGGTATCCATCAACACCGCCGCGGTGTTCAACCCCGAATTCGTGGGCGAAGCAGCTGACCGCTTCGGCTCGCAGTGCATTGTGGTGGCCATCGATGCCAAGCGTGTTTCGCTTCCGGGCGAAACACCACGCTGGGAAATTTTCACCCACGGCGGGCGCAAGCCAACCGGGCTGGATGCGGTGGCATGGGCGAAGAAAATGGAAGATCTGGGGGCCGGTGAAATATTGCTCACCAGCATGGACCAGGATGGCATGAAGAGCGGCTTCGATCTGGGCGTGACGCGCGCCATCAGCGACACGCTGCATATTCCGGTAATCGCGTCCGGCGGCGTAGGCAATTTGCAGCATCTGGCAGATGGCGTGCTCGAAGGCGGTGCTGATGCGGTGCTGGCGGCAAGTATTTTCCATTTTGGCGAATACACCGTCGCCCAGGCCAAAGCTTTCATGGCCGAGCGCGGCATCGAGATGCGCCTGTAACAGGAAGCCTTATCTGTTCGCGCGGGCTATGTTCAGGCCCTTGAGCAGGTTGAGCGCCTGGTTGAGCTGGTAGTCGGTGTCCTGTTGGCGCTCTCCCTGGGTGATGGGAGTGCGAACGTCAGGCCCTTCCTCACTCGACCCATTATCAAGATGACCCGCCAGGTCTACCTCCCGGTAGCCTGCTTCTACCTCGGCGCTGGAAAGACGGGCGCGATCCACTCTGATATCCGGCTCGATGCCCTGGGCCTGAATCGAGCGACCGTCAGGGGTGTAGTACAGCGCAGTGGTGAGCTTAAGCGCGCGGTCATTGTTCAACGGCAACACGGTCTGAACGGAGCCCTTGCCGAAACTGTCAGTGCCCATGATCACGGCACGACCATGGTCTTGCAAAGCCCCCGCAACGATCTCGGAGGCCGAGGCCGAGCCGCCGTTGATCAACACGACTAGCGGCACATCCATAGCCGGATCATTGGCCGTGGCATTGAAACGCATCTCCGAATTAGGCAGCCGGCCCTTTGTATAGACGATCAACCCCTCGTCAAGAAAGCTATCAGCCACCTCGACTGCCGACTGCAACACTCCGCCCGGGTTGTTGCGCAGATCCAGCACAATGCCCTTGAGCGAATCGCCTTCGGTCAACTTGGCCAGACTGCGGCGCAGTTCATCACCGGTATTGGTCTGGAACTGGGTTATTCGCAGATAGGCATAGCCGTCTTCCAGCTCCTCGGTACGCAAACTGTCCACCTTGACCACTGCCCGACTCAGCTCCACATCGAACGGGCTCCCCGCATCCCTGACCAGGGTCAGAACAACCTTGGTGCCGGCAGCGCCACGCATCTTCTCGACGGCATCCATCAAACTCATACCCTTCACCGGCTGGTCATCGATCTTGACGATCAGATCCCCCGCCTCGATTCCGGCCTTGGCCGCCGGCGTATTGTCGATCGGAGAAATGACTTTTATAAAGCCGTCCTCCTGGCCCACTTCCAGCCCCAAGCCACCAAACTGGCCGCTGGTCGTATCCTGCAAGCCTCGAAATTCGTCAGGCTCAAGATAGGCAGAATGGGGATCAAGTCCTTCCAGCATTCCGCGAATAGCGTTGTTCAGCAATGTCACGTCGTCTATCGGCTCAACATAGGCCGCACGGATCCGCTCAAGCACCTCGGCAAAGGTTCTCAATTCGTCCAGAGGTAGCGGGGCGGCGGGAAGCTGTTCCTGGGGCGGTTCCTGAGCCTGTGCCGGGCCGATGACGAGCGCGACGCTCAGACAGGTAGCGAACAGGGTACGCGCAGCGGTCATCGAACTCTCCCAACACTTGGCTTGATATGAACAAAGATGGGCAAGGCTTGGCATCTTGGCATCATCCGGACAGCATACACCAGGCAAGCGGATCCAGGGGACGGCCCTGGTGGCGGATGGAGAAATACAGAGAAGGCGAGCCCAGCCCGCCACTTCTGCCCACGGTCGCCACCGATTCGCCAGGCTTGACCCAACTACCCACTTCCCGCAGAAGGCTCTGATTGTGACCGTAAAGACTGAGATATCCGCCACCATGATCAAGTATCAGCAACAGACCTGAACCGCGCAGCCAGTCAGCGAATACCACTCTGCCGCCATGAACGGCATGAACCTGGGTTCCTTCGCGGGCGGTTATCAGCACCCCATCCCACTTCAGCCGAGCATCGTCACCTCGCTGGCTGCCGAAGCGTGCCTGGATGTCACCCTTTACCGGCAGGGGAAGTTTGCCCTTGGCCTGGGTAAAGGGCAGGCTGCCAGCAGGGGTCGGAATGCTGGTAATCGCCTCGTCCAGCGACTTGATCAGCTTGGCCAGCTCGGCTTTCTCGGATTGCCGGGCCTTGAGCTTCTGTTCCTGGGTTTGAGTTTCGCCCTGCAAGCCAGCCAGCAACTGATTGCGTTTTTGCTGTTCGGCTTGTAGCGACTCCTGGCGACCAGCCAGACGTTCGCGATTGTCCTGAAGGGTGCTCTGCTCGCGCACGATGTCGACGCTGGCCTGACGGATTTGATCTATCGTCCGGGTATATTCGTTTATTTCGTCGACCCGGGCGCGGCTGACATACTCGTAATAGCGCATCATGCGCGCCACCCGAGCTGGATCGTCCTGATTCAGAACCATTTTCAGATAATCCTGCTTGCCGGCAATATAGGCCGACCGAACCTGCCGAGCGATCTGCTCCTGCTGCGCTTCAAGCGCGACCTGCAACTGCTCGGCCTGATTTCGCAAATCGATGAGCCGCGACTCGCCCTCGATTACCTGGGTTTCTATTTCTTTGCTTTCCCGTCGCAGCCGACCAATTTCGCTCTCGCTTTGCTTGAGCTCGGTTTCAAGGGCTGACATATCCTGCTTAAGCGTCCCGAGCATTTTTTTCAACCGAGCAATTTCCTGCTCGGTCTGCTGTAGCTCGGCCTTGGCCGCCCGGGAGTCCTCCGACATCGCCGGAAAAGCCATCAGCGCACCCAGGCAGAACAAGCCTGCAAGCAAGCCACTACGCAAGCTGGCCGATATCCGCTGACACTGCGTGGATGACATGTTTATTGGCGTATGCTCCGATAATCCGTCAGGGTGCCAGGGTGACGATAGAGCGCCCAGTCATTTCAACTGGCTGCTCAAGGCCCAGCAGAGTCAGCATGGTAGGCGCAACGTCTGACAGGATGCCACCTTCACGCAACTGCACCTGCCTGGACCCGACATAAACGAATGGCACCGGCTCACAGGTATGGGCGGTGTGTGCCTGGCCGGTATGGTTATCGGACATCTGCTCGACATTGCCATGGTCGGCGGTAATCAGCGCTTCACCACCAACCTTGTGCAGGGCCTCGGTGATCCGGGCGATGCACTGGTCGAGACATTCCACCGCGGCCACGGCGGCGTCGAACACACCGGTATGGCCGACCATGTCGCCGTTGGCGTAGTTGACAATGATCACATCATAGCGCTGCTGCTCTATGGCTTCGACTATCCGGTCAGTCACTTCCGGAGCGCTCATTTCAGGTTGCAGATCGTAGGTGGCGACCTGCGGAGACGGGATCAGGATGCGTTCTTCACCCTCGAACGGCTCTTCACGGCCGCCTGAAAAGAAGAAAGTGACATGCGCATATTTTTCCGTTTCGGCAATGCGCAGCTGCGTCTTGCCCTGCTTGGCCAGGTATTCCCCCAAGACGTTATCCAGGGACGATGCGGCGAAGGCGCAAGGCGCAGGGATATCGGCTGCGTATTGGGTCAGCATCACGTAACCTGCCATGTTAAGCGCTCGTTGGCGCGGGAAGCCTGAGAAATCCGGCTCCACAAAGGCACGGGTCAGCTCGCGAGCCCGGTCAGAGCGGAAGTTCATGAACACCACGGCGTCGCCATCTTCGACACGCACCGCGTCGCCAATGGTGGTCGCCTGGACGAACTCGTCGCTTTCGCCTCGCTCATAGGCCGCGGTGAGGCCATCTACAGCAGTGACCGCCGCATGCACCGCCCGGCCTTCGGTGATGAGGTTGTAGGCCGCCTCGACACGATCCCAGCGGTTGTCACGATCCATGGCAAAATAACGTCCCACCAGGCTGACCGTGCGCCCTTTCCCCAGACGCCGGTACGCGCCCTCAAGCAACGAAAGCGATGGTGCTGCACTCCGGGGCGGTGTGTCCCTCCCATCCAAAAAGGCGTGGACGTATATTTGCTGGGCGCCGCGCCTGGCCGCAAGCTCGACCATGGCGACAATCTGATCCTCATGGCTGTGCACGCCGCCCGGAGAAAGCAGACCCATCACATGCACTGCCCGTTCACTCGCCACTGCCCGGTCGACGGCCTTGCACAACTCGGGATTCTCGAAAAAATCCCCATCGACAATGGCCTTGGTAACGCGGGTGAAGTCCTGGTAGACCACGCGGCCGGCGCCCAGATTCATGTGCCCGACTTCAGAATTGCCCATCTGCCCATCGGGCAGCCCCACGTCCATCCCCGAGCCGGAAACAAGCGTGCGGGGCGCCGTTGCCCAGAGCCGGTCCCACACCGGGGTGCTGGCAGCCATGATAGCGTTGGAGTCAGGCAACTCGCTGTGGCCAAAGCCGTCCAGAATCATGAGCACCAGGGGTTTAGGGGCAGCAGCCATAAAGTAACTCGCTTGTATTTAAAGAAAACGCACCCGTCGGCGCCTTTGCAAAGCACGACAGACATGATGCGCACAGTTTACTTGGCCGTCTCCTGCATGTCATGCGTGCTGGAGGTTCTGCCTCTGTACCGGGCTGTGTATACTGGCCAACTTTATTCATCCCGGACGAATCCCAATGCAGGCTTTGACGCAGTTTCTTCAGCAATTCTTCGAATTCATCGGCAACCATTATCTGTTGACCACCGCTTTTCTGGTTGTGCTCACGTTGCTGATTGTCACCGAAGGGCGAAAAGCCGGGAAATCCATTACCACCCAGCAGGCGACCAATCTGATCAACCGGGAGAATGCCGTCGTCGTTGATGTTCGACCGAAAAAGGATTTCGCTGCGGGACACATCGTCGATTCCCTCAATATTCCACATGACAGCCTGCCGAAACGTCTGGTAGAACTGGATAAATACAAGGACAAGCCACTGATTCTGGTGTGCGCCAACGGACAGCACGCCGGCGCCTACGCCAAACAGCTCAAGGCGGCCGGTCACAACCACGTCAGCAGACTCTCCGGAGGCATCGCAAGCTGGCGCGCCGACAACCTTCCATTGGTTAAATAACATGGCTGAAATCACTATTTATAGCAGCAACTATTGCCCCTTCTGCATCCGGGCAAAGCAGCTACTTGACAGCAAGAAGGTCAAGTACAAGGAAATCCTGGTCGACGGCCAGCCGGGCGTTCGTGCCGAAATGACCCGACTTGCAGGCGGCCGGACCTCGGTGCCGCAGATATGGATCGATGGCACCCATGTGGGCGGTTGCGATCAACTGCTGGCGCTGGATCGATCCAACAAGCTGGATACAATGCTGGGCCGCTGAACCTGACCCGAATCAAACCAAGACCAACAACATCTCTACCTAAGGACCAAACATGGCCGACGAGAATCAGAACAATCAAGCCGCCAACGGCGCCGCGCAGAACAGCCAGGCCCCAGTACAGTTCAGCCTGCAGCGAATCTATGTCAAGGATCTGTCCTTCGAATCGCCCAAGGCGCCGGCCGTTTTCCAAAGCCAGTGGAGCCCTCAGGTCAATCTCGACCTGAACACTCGCCACACTCAGCTTCAGGAAGGCGTTCACGAAGTCGTTCTCAGCCTGTCCGCCACCGTGACCAACGGCGAGGACGAAGTCACCTTTATCGCCGAGGTTCAACAGGCCGGCATCTTCGCCATCAATGGACTGGACGATGCAGCGATGCGGCACACGCTTGGCGCGTTCTGCCCCAACATCCTGTTCCCCTACGCCCGCGAAGCTATCGACAACCTGGTACTACGTGGCAGCTTTCCTCCCTTGATGCTGTCACCGGTCAACTTTGACGCCCTGTACGCTCAAGCCGAACAGCGTCGCACGGAAGAAGCTGCAGGAACTGCTTGATCCTGTCCACGCCGACGGATGAATTCCGTCGGCGGTTGTTCGCTGTACTCGTATTACAACTTTAGGACCGCTTGTCAGTCCAGATTCGTTGATCTATGGTAAGCGACCCGCCCCCATGACCCGACGGATGCAAGCATGACCCTGCCCGCTTCACGCCCCCTTTACCTGATTGCTCTGATTGTTTGCGTCATTCTGCTGCTGATAGCGCTCTACATGGAGCATTTCATGGGGCTCGAGCCCTGCCCTTTATGCATCATTCAGCGGGTAGTATTCATTGCCATCGGCATTGCCTGCCTGGCTGCCGTGGTGCACAACCCCATACCGAGAGCCACCAGCAAACGCGCAGTCGCTGCCCGGGGTTATGCCATCGCCGTTTCCGTGTTCTCCGTCTTCGGTGCGGCGATTGCAGGTCGACAGGTATGGTTGCAGCATCAACCGGCAGACCAGTTGCCGTCCTGCCTGCCCAGTCTGGACTACATGATGGATGTTCTCCCGTTCCAGGATATGCTCAGCCTGCTGTTTGCCGGCACCGCTGACTGCGCCGCAGTGAGCTGGACCTTTCTCGGGCTGAGCATTGCCGAGGGTACCTTGATAGCCTTTATCTGCTTCACGCTGTTTGGTGTTCTGCAGTTATTTCGCAGCGAAGACTAACTGCTCACCCGCGCCGCGGTGTCTAAATTAGACATTCAGTTGGAACGGGTTGCGTTAAGCGCCGTCAAACCTTGATGCCGGCGCCCTGACTGGCCTATTCTGTTTCCTTACCAGATGAGCTGCATTACCGGCTCAGGGTTTACCGGCCGCTCACATTAAGAGGTGGATTAACATGCTGGACAGCTGCACTACAGCCCAGGAACGCTGGGGCGGTGTGAACCAACTTATAGATCGCTGGCTGGCTGAGCGCAAACAACTGGTGTTCGAATACTCCGCCCTATCCAGTCGTGAACCCTCCATGGCAGCCGCACCCGATAGAGATCTCGAGTCCTTTTGCGACGTGCTGGTCGATTATGTGTCAGCGGGGCATTTCGAAATCTACGAACAACTGATCCGCGAAGCGGAAGACTTCAAGGACGAGCGCGGCCTGGACCTCGCCCGACAGGTCTATCCCAGAATAGAAACCATCACCGAATCTGCCGTGGCGTTCAACGATCAGTACGGGGAAGCGGGCGCGGGCGTAGATGAGGAAACCATGCAGTCACGCCTGAAAATGCTGGGCGCGTTGCTGCATGAGCGTTTCGAGCTGGAGGACTGTCTCATCGAAGTTCTTCACAACGCCCACCAGGACATGCTCAGTACTACCTGAGACCACGGAGTTAATAGTGACCGCTTTATCAGAAGACAAGAAAGGCGCACGGGTAAAGACTCCCTTGCACCTGTTGCAAACCTTGACTCGTACCTTGAACGAACACCTTTGCGAAGCGTGCCAGCACGCCGAAGAAGATGCCCGCAAGGCGCTGGAAAAACTTAGCCGTCAACATGCGAAGCTCGACGGCAAATTGGCAGAGGCAAAGGAAAAGCTGGCGTCCCGGCAGGGCCCTGAGAGTGACGGGAAATCCATCGCCAAGGCGCAGAGCAAGGTAAGCGATCTGGAGACCGCACTCAAGGAGCTGGAACAGGCTCGCGATTCGTCTGAAAACTACATCAAGCAGCTACAAAGTGATATTCGGCAGACACTCCGTCTGGCCAAGGGCTTTGAGCGCATAGATGGTCAGGTTACCCAAGCATTGGAAAAACGCAGTAATCCGGCCGCAGCCACTGACAACAAACCCAGATCAGGACCGCGGCGCAAACGCGCCAGAAGCGCAGCCCCAAACCCGTCGGCCACCGCCTGACATTGGCAGGGACAAGGCAGCAGGCGTCAGGGTGTCGCTGCTGCCAGTGTTGCAATTCGGGCAGTCAAAATCGGGCTGCCGAGAACACCTTGTGCGGCGCAGCAGCGCTTCAACTGTTCTTCGCTGGACGTATCGGACCCGGATGCGCAAGCCGAGAGCCATTCGAATAATCGCTGCAACTGCTCCCATTCGGCGGCAATCTCGCCTTCCTTGATCTGACGATACAGTTCCGACTGGCTTGCCTCGCTCCCCAGATACCGTCTGACGCTACGCAGCGGACCGGTTACATTCAGCTGCCAAGGCTGGTGCCGCCGTACGATCTCCCTCCAGCCCTCGGTCGACAGCGATAATCCGACTGCGCTCAGCCAGCACGCGCAAAGCATCAACAACACATCCAGATCATGTTCATCCTGAAGTGCCAGCAACACCGGCTCGACGCCTGCTTTTGCATACAACGTCCCGGCAAACGTGGGCAGATCGGCTGAACCGATCCCGATTTCATCACCTTTCATTCACTTCACCTCCAGGGCTGCTCACCGGCGGCGGCGCACTGATATACTCCGCCCCCATGATCAAAATCGAATCCCTTACTCTTCAGCGAGGCGCCCTGCGCCTGCTGGAAAACGCCAACCTGACCCTGCACCCCGGTCAGAAGGCAGGCTTGCTGGGCACCAATGGTGCAGGCAAATCCAGCCTGTTTGCCCTGCTGCGCGGCGAGTTGTCCACCGACGCCGGAAGTTGCTCGGTTCCCGCAGACTGGCGCATCGCGCACATGCTCCAGGAGATCGACCATCTGGATCGCATCGCCGTTGAGTATGTACTGGATGGCGACCAGCGCCTGCGCGATATTCAACAGCGCCTGGCGCGGGCCGAACAACAACATGATAACCACGCGCTGGGCAATCTGTACGCAGAACTCGAAGCGCATGACGGCTTCAGCGCCGACAGCCGCGCCCGCACACTCCTCGCTGGCCTGGGTTTCAGTACTGAGCAATGTGACTCTCGGGTGGGTGATTTTTCCGGCGGCTGGCGCATGCGCCTGAATCTCGCCCAGGCACTCATGTGCCCGTCAGACCTGCTGCTCCTCGACGAACCCACCAACCACCTGGACCTGGATGCCATACTCTGGCTGGAAGACTGGTTGAAAGCTTATCAGGGCACGCTACTGCTCATTTCCCACGACCGGGATTTTCTCGATGGGGTGGTCGAACATATCGTGCACGTCGAGGCGCAGCGATTGACGCTCTACCGCGGCGGCTATACCCAGTTTGAACGAACCCGTGCCGAACGCCTTACCCAGCAACAGGCGGCCTTCGAGAAACAGCAGGCGCAGCGCGAGCACATGCAGCGCTACATCGCCCGCTTCCGCGCTCAGGCGACCAAAGCCAAGCAGGCGCAGAGCCGGATAAAAGCCCTGGAAAGAATGGAGAGCCTAAGTCCGGCGCACCTCGACTCGCCTTTTTCCTTCAGCTTTCGCGAAGCAGACAGCCAATCCAGCCCACTGATCGACCTGCATGAAGGCGTTCTGGGATATGGCGATACCGCCATCTTGCACAACATCAAACTACAGCTGGTTCCAGGGGCACGAATCGGCGTGTTAGGGCCTAACGGGGCAGGCAAGTCCACCTTGATCAAGACGCTGGCCGGCAGCCTGCCGCTGCTGGGCGGCGAGCTGAAAACCGGTGAGCACCTGGCAATCGGTTATTTTGCCCAGCATCAACTGGACAGCCTGGACGCCAAGGCCAGTCCGCTGCTGCATCTGGCCCGCATCGCGCCCCAGGAACGCGAGCAGACATTGCGCAATTTCCTCGGCGGGTTTGATTTCCATGGAGCTCGCGCGGAGGAGCCAGTGCTGCATTTCTCTGGTGGTGAGAAAGCCAGACTGGCGCTGGCACTTATCGCCTGGCAGAAGCCGAACCTGCTGTTGCTGGACGAACCGACCAACCACCTCGACATGGAAATGCGACATGCTTTAACCCTTGCATTGCAGGGCTTTGAAGGCGCCATGCTGCTGGTGTCGCATGACCGAGCGCTGATTCGCGAGACCACCGACGATCTGTGGCTGGTCGCTGACGGCAGTTTGCGGGTCTATGAAGATGATCTGGATACTTATACCCGCTGGCTCGCACGCTTTCGCCAGCAACAACAGGACGAACTGAAAGCCTCCAGCGCTCCCTTCGACAGCAGCTCCGAGGTAGAACGCGTGGATGCCAGAACCCAGCGTCGCTTGGCCGCCGAAGCTCGTCAGCGGCTGGCGCCCCTGCGCAAGGTGATCGAAAAGCTGGAAAAGGACATGACCAAAGCCCACGCGGACCTCGACGAGATAGAAACGGCCCTCGCCGATAGCGAGCTCTACAGCGTTGAGAAAAAGGATCAATTGAAGGCCCTCCTCGGACGGCAGGCCCAATGCAAGCAAAGCATTGAATTACTTGAGGAACGCTGGCTCGAAGCCAACGAACAACTGGAAGAGCAGTCCGAGTGACTACCGGCAAAAAAATCGCTGCTGCATCGCTCGCTGGCTTGGGTGACAATAGCGAAAATCCTACGGACCAAGCTCATGACCCTTTGGATAGATGCGGACGCCTGCCCCAGACCCGTGCGGGACATCGTAGTCAAGGCCGCACGGCGACGCCAGATCGAGCTGGTGCTGGTCGCCAACAGCCCGCAACAACTGCCTCCTGGCCCGGGCGTCCGTCAGGTGACAGTTCCCAGCGGACCGGATGTAGCTGATCAATACATCATCGATCATTCCAGGCCCGGCGACCTGGTTATTACCGCTGATATTCCGCTGGCAGCGGGCCTGGTCGAACGCAACGTCACCGCCATCAATCCTCGGGGCGAGGTGTACAACCAGTCCAACGTCCGAGAACGGCTGGCGGTTCGCAACCTGATGGATGAACTGCGCGGCGCGGGCCTGGCGGGAAAAAGCGGGCCAGCTCCCTACAACGACAAGGACAAGCAGTCATTCGCCAACTCACTGGACCGTCTGCTGTCGCGCCTTTAACTTTCCCGAAACGCCGGCCAGCGCTTGAAGCCACGCTCGCGGCAAAGCAATAACCTTGTTGGATACGTCCGCTGACGGATACTCCTTCGAGCTCTGTACAACTGCCTCAACGCGTACAGGATTTTCTCTAAAACAAGAATTATCTGCCTACTCATCCACAGTTTGAAGGGGAACCCGTCCGCCGCGCCGATGTCTGCTGGTATGGTTCAATTTCCCAATGGAATTCCGAATTGGATAGTCGCAGTAGCCGGCCCTCTGTTCGCCGGACAAGGATGAAATCGCCCAATGTCTGGAGATCTTGACCTCAGAACACTCGGAGTAGCCCTTTCCCTGGTTACTCTGAGCACTACGCTATTGCTGTGTGTGGCAGCTTGGCATGCGGGCAGGGAGAAAGGGCTCCGCCACTGGGCGCTGGGCAACTTCGCACTCATGCTGGGGCTGCTGCTGAACGTCAGTCAGCAGTTCATTCATCCAGGACTCTCAGTCGTTCTCGCCAACGGTCTCATGGCGTTGGGCATCGGCGTAACCTGGCTGGGCATTCGCGCTTTCAAGGGTCAGAGCCAGCCTCAGACGGGTCCGATTGCAGCGGCCCTCATGATGATGCTGTTACTGTGGGTTTTCCGTTTTCACGTAGATTTTCTACCGGCGCGCTTCGCCGTATCTTCGCTAATTCTTGCTGCGCTAAGCATGCTGTGCGCGAAGGAGTTGCTGATCAAGGCCGAACAACCCCTGCGAACGGCCTATTGGTTCACCGGCTTCATTGCCCTGTTCTGCGCTATTGGACTCACCATCCGCGCTGTTGCCAGCACAACGTTGTTTCTGCCGCTCGAAGCAATAAGCGACAGCCCGATGCAGAGTGTCACACTGCTTGGTGCGATGGTGGCGCAGATTGGGCTGGCCAGCGGCTTTATCCTCATGACTCATTACCGCACCACCATGGCCCTGCATACCCTTTCCCAGCGGGACGCGCTGACCAATACGCTGAACCGCCGCAGCCTTCTGGAACAGGCCTCACAAGTATTGAAGCTGGCCAGCGAGCAAGCGACCCCGGTCACGCTGATCATGCTCGACGCCGATCATTTCAAGCGCATCAATGACGAATTCGGCCACCAGACCGGCGATGCGGTGCTGTGTCATATGGTTTCGCGGATTCGCCACCATTTGCGCACCAACGATCTGCTCGGCCGGTTCGGCGGGGAAGAGTTTGTCCTCATTCTGCCCGGCCTGGATACCGAAAGCGCCCGGCAGGTAGCAGAGCGCATCCGTCTGGCGCTCTGTAAACAACCCTGGGAGGATGCGAAGGCCCCGGTCCACCTCAGCGCCAGCCTTGGGGTAGCGTGCTCCAATCAGCATGGTTACCTTTTCGATACGCTGGTGGCCGCAGCGGACGCCGCCCTCTACCGCGCCAAGTCGCTGGGTCGCAACCGGGTGGAGCTGGCCCAGGAACCAGACAAAAACCTGCAAGACCAAATGGCATTACGCTTACTGTCGCAATTCCGTCATAATCTGGACGTATAACGTTACCAGACAGGCGCTTGAGCGCGCCTCGGGAGTTACAGTGAGCTTTACTACCGCTAGTCGCGAGTTTCCCCTCAGCCGCTTGCGCCGTGCGCGGCGTGACGATTTTTCCCGGCGCCTTGTGCGTGAAACCAGATTGAGCGTCGATGATCTGATCTACCCGGTCTTCGTTCTGGAGGGCAGTCAGCAGCGTGAACCCGTGGCTTCGATGCCTGGTGTGGAGCGCCTGTCGATTGATCTGCTCCTTGAAGAAGCCACCGAGCTTGTGGAACTGGGCATCCCAGCCATCGCATTGTTCCCGGTCACCCCTGTTGACTGCAAGTCGCTCGACGCTGCCGAAGCCTGGAATCCTGAAGGTCTTGCACAACGTGCAACGCGTGCGCTCAAGGAACGGTTCCCCGAATTGGGGGTGATCACCGATGTAGCGCTGGATCCTTTCACCACCCATGGCCAGGACGGCATTATCGATGCAGACGGTTACGTGATGAATGACGTAACCATCGAGGCCCTGGTCAGGCAAACCCTGTCCCACGCCCAGGCCGGCGCCGACATAGTCGCGCCATCGGACATGATGGATGGCCGAGTCGGCGCCATGCGCAGGGCCCTCGAATCCGCTGGGCATACCAACACGCGCATCCTGGCCTATTCTGCCAAGTATGCCAGCGCCTATTACGGTCCGTTCCGGGACGCAGTGGGCTCCGCGGGCAATCTTGGCAAGGGCAACAAATCGACCTATCAGATGGATCCAGGGAACAGCGACGAGGCGCTTCACGAAGTAGCCCAGGACCTGGATGAGGGCGCCGATATGGTAATGGTCAAACCGGGCATGCCCTATCTCGACATAGTTCACCGTGTGAAACAGACCTTCAAGGTGCCCACCTTCGTCTATCAGGTAAGCGGTGAATACGCCATGCACCAAGCCGCAATCGCCAACGGCTGGCTCAGCGACGCGGTGATATTGGAATCACTGACCGCCTTCAAACGCGCTGGGGCCGATGCCATACTGACCTATTTCGCCAAAACCGCTGCGCGTCAGCTACGCGACCGCGGCTAATCCAATCGAGGATTCCATGCAGGAGTTTACAAGCGTGCGTGAAGACCAGTCCGAGATACCGACTGATGAACTTGAACAGGAAACTATCGTGCCGACGCAGGGTAAAATAGCCCCGACTATCGTCGTCGAGCAGCCGCTGCCGGCTGCCGATATCAACGGGCCGGAACTGTTCATTCACCGGGAGCTTTCCCAACTGCAATTCAATATCCGCGTGCTTGAGCAAGCGCTCGATGAGTCCTACCCAATTCTTGAACGCCTGAAGTTTTTGCTGATATTTTCCGGCAACCTTGACGAGTTTTTCGAGATCCGGGTGGCCGGACTGAAGAAGCAGATAACGTTCGCCCGTGAGCAAACAGGACCGGACGGCCTGCAGCCGCAACAGGTGCTGGGAAGGATCAGCGAGCTGGCTCATCAACAGGTGAGCCGCCAGTATTCGATTCTCAACGATATCCTGCTGCCGCAGCTGGTGGAAAAGGGCATCCGGTTTGTGCGCCGCCATCAGTGGACACACAAGCAGACCCTTTGGGTCCGCCGATTCTTTCGTCAGGAAGTGGCGCCCATCATCAGCCCGATCGGACTCGACCCAACGCATCCTTTTCCTTTGCTGGTGAACAAGAGTCTCAACTTTATCGTGCAGCTCGAAGGTACCGACGCCTTCGGTCGCGACTCGGGTCTGGCGATCATTCCGGCACCCCGGTCGCTGCCGCGTTTGATCCGCCTGCCACAGGAGCTGACTGCTGGTGCGGACGATTATGTATTTTTGTCGTCGATGATTCACGCCCACGCCGATGACCTGTTTCCCGGCATGAAGGTGCTCGGCTGTTACCAGTTCCGCCTGACCCGTAACGCCGATCTGATCGTCGATCCGGACGAAGTGGATGATCTGGCGCGGGCGCTACGTGGCGAACTGCTGTCCCGGCGCTACGGCGATGCGGTGCGCCTCGAAGTAGCTGACAATTGTCCCAAGCCGCTAACCGACTTTCTGCTCAAACAGTTCGGACTCAATGAATCCGAACTCTATGAGGTGAACGGCCCGGTAAACCTGACCCGGCTGTTTTCGATCACCACTCTGGAAAATCATCCCGAGCTGCAATTTCCTCCGTTCAGCCCGGGTATCCCGAGAATACTGTCGAGCTCGGACACTCTCTTTCAGGCGATCTGCAAGCAAGACATCCTCTTGCTGCATCCCTACGAATCCTTCAGTCCGGTTGTCGATCTGCTGCGCCAGGCGGCCCAGGACCCGAACGTGCTGGCGATTAAACAGACGCTGTATCGCACCGGCGCGAACTCCGAAATAGTCAATGCCCTGGTCGAAGCGGCCCGGAACGGCAAGGAGGTCACGGTGGTGATCGAGTTGCGCGCCCGCTTTGATGAAGAGTCCAATCTGCAGCTGGCTAGCCGGCTTCAGCAAGCCGGAGCTGTGGTCATCTATGGGGTCGTCGGCTTCAAGACGCACGCCAAGATGATGCTGATCCTGCGGCGCGAGGACCAGAGCCTGAAACGCTACGTGCACATGGGAACGGGCAATTATCACGCCGGCAACGCCAGGCTGTACACTGATTACAGCATCCTGACCTCCGACCTGGCCCTTACCGAAGACGTGCACAAACTGTTCAATCAGTTGATTGGCATGGGCAAGACTCTGCGCATGAAAAAGCTGCTACAGGCTCCCTTTACCCTCAAAAAACGTCTATTGGAATTGATCAACCGCGAAACTCTGGCAGCTCAGGCCGGCAAGCCTGCGCACATTATCGCCAAGGTCAATTCCCTGACTGACGCCAAGATCATCAAGGCTATGTATAAGGCTTCCCAGGCGGGCGTCCGGATCGATCTGATCGTTCGCGGCATGTGCTGCCTGCGTCCTGGCGTACCGGGGGTTTCCCACAACATCCAGGTGCGTTCGATAATTGGCCGCTTCCTGGAGCACAGTCGAGTCTATTATTTCCTCAACGAGGGGCAGGAGCAGGTCTGGTTGTCCAGCGCTGACATGATGGAGCGGAACCTCGACAAACGCGTGGAAACCTGTTTTCCGCTAGAGGGCAAGAAGCTCATCACCCGAGCCAAGCAGGAATTACAGGTATTTTTAACGGACAATACCCAGAGCTGGATACTGCATTCCGACGGCAGCTATGTGCGCAGCACCCCGACGGGCAATCAGCTTGCTCGCAGCGCTCAAAGCACCCTGCTGGATAAACTCGCCAACTCGTCTCAGCGCACGGTCAGCGTGTAATTCACCTTGAGCCAGAACTGCGCTTCCTGGGCGAAATCGGCCTGGGTCAACGGATTTTGCTCAAGCCATCCTGGCGGAAAGGACACCATCAGGAAATCGTCGCCAGCCGTCACGTTCAGGTCCGGCATGTCTTGATAGCCGCGAATGTGATGATAGAGAATCGCCAGCCGCAGCAGCATGCACAGCCGCAACAATACAGGCGCTTCGTCGCCAAATTCGGCAAGCCGCTCAGGGTTAGGGAGATTGCGCTTCTGACCTCGCAGAAGCAGGGCAAGCGCCTGCTGCTCATGACGGGAAAAACCCGGCATGTCAGCGTGCTCGATCAGATAGGCACCATGTTTGTGATACTGGTTGTGGGCAATATCCATACCGATTTCATGAATTCGCGCGGCCCAGCTCAACAGGCCCACCTGCTTCCCTTCGAGGCCCCAGTTCGCCGAGACCTTTTGCAATAGCAACAAGGCCTTGTGCTCTACCCGAGTGGCCTGATAGCAATCCACATGGTAGCGTTCGATCATCGCGGTCAGAGTGCGTTCACGGACATCTTCGTGCTTGTGCCTGCCAAGCAGGTCATAAAGCGCGCCTTCCCGCAAAGCACCTTCGGAGTGGTGCATGACATTCACTCCCAGCGCGTCGAAAGCCGCTTCGAGAATAGCCAGACCAGCTGGAAGTATCGGGCGGCGATCAGCCTTGAGGCCGGGCAGATCGAATTTTTCTACCTGGCCGGCCTTGATCAGTTTGCGCTTGAGCCACAACATGCCCTCGCGGGTTACTTCGCCCTGTCCGTAGCCAGCCCCCTGCAAACATTGCCCGACGGCCCGGATAGTGCCGGAGGCGCCCACGGCCTCCTGCCATCCGAGGCGGTGTATGGCCTGCTCGATCTGCATCAGCTCCAGCCGGGCATCGGTATAGGCCTGGGCATAGCGGTTGGCCGACACACGTCCATCGGCAAAAAAACGTCGAGTAAATGACACACATCCAATCGGCAGGCTTTCCCGTAGTACCGACTCGAAGCGTTCGCCCACTATGAATTCGGTACTGCCGCCTCCGATGTCCACCACCAGGCGCCTACCGGCATCGTCGGCCAGCGTATGCGCCACACCGAGGTAGATCAGGCGGGCCTCCTCGCGACCGGAAACCACATCGACCCGGTGCCCCAGAATCTGCCTTACCTGGCGAATGAACTGGCTGCGGTTTCGCGCTTCGCGCAAGGCGTTGGTGCCGACGATGCGTACCGCCCCTTCCGGCAAACCATTGATCAACTGGGCGAAGCGCCGCAGACAATCAAGCCCTCGCTGCATGGCTTCTTCGCTGAGCTCCCCTTCGTCATTCAGGCCAGCAGCCAATTGAACCTTCTCACCCAGCCTTTCAAGGATGCGGATCTCCCCGTGATCAACCCGTGCCAACACCATGTGAAAGCTGTTGGAACCCAGATCGATCGCCGCCACGAGCGGAAAGTCGGGCTTTTCTGTGTTGGCCATGCCGTCACCTTTGAATGTCTTGCCGCGATTCTAGCACCCTGACAATGAGTTTTGTCCGTTGGGGGCACCTCGGGTCGCGGACCAGGGTCGACTTTCGTTCTTCAGCCCGGTGGTGCTATGATATTTGCAATCCCGCCCTTATGTTCCCTGGAGAGACTCATGAGTGATTTGATCGTGCATGTCACCGACAGCAGCTTCGATGCCGAGGTGCTGAAAGCCGATGGTCCAGTTCTAGTGGACTACTGGGCTGAATGGTGCGGCCCGTGCAAAATGATTGCGCCCGTGCTGGATGAGATTGCCAAGGACTACAACGGCAAACTGAAAATCTGCAAGCTGAACATCGACGAGAATACCGACACACCGTCCAAGTATGGCGTGCGAGGCATTCCTACGTTAATGCTGTTCAAGGAAGGCAATGTAGAGGCGACCAAAGTTGGCGCCCTGTCCAAGTCCCAACTGTCCGCGTTTTTGGACAGCAATATCTGATTGCGTGAGATGCCTCCGGGTTTTTTTTGCTCGGGGGTGATTTTTCTGGGTATTTTCCTAGACGTCATAGCCCAGCAGTGCTAGATTTGCTTTCCAACTCCCTGCCGCACCCTGCGGCAATGGCTTCCCTACTTCAGCCAAACCCATCGCCCCATCTTTGCATGGCGGCCTATTACTAACCGTCCTGCCGAAAGACATCATACTCATCGAACCTATGAACCTGACCGAACTTAAACAAAAACCAATTACCGAACTGTTAGAAATCGCAGAACAGATGGCCCTCGAAAATATGGGTCGATCGCGGAAACAGGATGTGATTTTTGCCATTCTGAAGAAGCACGCCAAAAGCGGTGAAGACATCCACGGCGACGGTGTTCTGGAAATTCTGCAGGACGGTTTCGGTTTCCTACGCTCGGCTGATTCTTCTTATCTCGCCGGCCCTGATGACATCTACGTTTCACCCAGCCAGATCCGCCGCTTCAATCTGCGGACCGGTGATACCATTTCCGGAAAGATTCGCCCGCCCAAGGATGGCGAACGGTATTTTGCCCTGCTCAAGGTTGACTCGATCAACTTCGACAAGCCGGAAAATACCAAGAACAAGATTCTGTTTGAAAACCTTACCCCTCTCTTTCCCGATGACCGTCTGAAAATGGAAGCCGGCAACGGCTCCACCGAAGACCTGATGGCGCGAATCATTGATTTGTGCGCACCAATCGGCAAGGGCCAGCGCGGTCTGCTGGTAGCTCCGCCAAAAGCGGGTAAGACGTTGATGCTGCAGAACATCGCGTCCAACATTGCGCGAAACAACCCTGAGTGTCACCTGATCGTTCTGTTGATTGACGAGCGTCCGGAAGAAGTAACCGAGATGCAGCGCACCGTGCGTGGCGAAGTGGTTGCCTCGACCTTCGATGAGCCGCCGAGCCGTCACGTGCAAGTTGCTGAAATGGTAATCGAAAAGGCCAAGCGCCTGGTTGAGCACAAGAAAGACGTGATCATTCTGCTCGACTCCATTACGCGTCTGGCGCGCGCTTACAACACCGTGATTCCCAGCTCCGGCAAGGTACTCACCGGTGGTGTAGACGCCCACGCCCTGGAGAAGCCCAAGCGCTTTTTCGGTGCCGCGCGCAATATTGAGGAAGGCGGCAGCCTGACTATCATCGCCACCGCGCTGGTCGATACTGGCTCGAAGATGGACGAAGTGATCTACGAGGAATTCAAGGGCACCGGTAACATGGAGATCCACCTGGATCGCAAGATTGCCGAGAAGCGTGTATTCCCGGCCATCAATATCAACCGTTCCGGTACCCGTCGCGAAGAATTGCTGACCAGCGAAGATGAACTGCAGCGGATGTGGATTCTGCGCAAGATTCTGCATTCGATGGATGAAATTGCTGCCATCGAATTTCTCCTCGATCGCTTGAAAGATACCAAGACCAATGATGAATTCTTCCAGTCGATGAAGCGCAGCAAGAACTGAGTCGTTAACTCTCAGATCGGGCGGCTTGCGCCAGTCGCCCGATCCTGAGCAGGTTTCAACTTTCGCTGTGCCGGGTCTGGCTGCATACTGCGTTGTAAATCAAACCCATCAGGCAGCAACGATTACCGGACAGCTTGCCGCTTGCAGCTCAAGGCTTGAAGCATTAATGCAATATTCCGACCTGCGTGACTTTATCAAAGGCCTCGAACAGCGCGGCGAGCTTAAGCGCATTCAGACTCCGGTTTCTCCGGTTCTGGAAATGACCGAAATATGTGACCGCACGCTGCGCAAGGGCGGCCCTGCCCTGCTCTTTGAAAACCCTACCGGTTTTGACATGCCTGTTCTCGGCAACCTGTTCGGCACGCCGCAACGTGTCGCCCTGGGTATGGGCGCTGAGGATGTCAGTGAGCTGCGCGAGATTGGCAAGCTGCTGGCTTTCCTCAAGGAGCCGGATCCGCCAAAGGGCCTTAAGGACGCCTGGTCCAAACTACCCATCTTCCGCAAAATCATTGCCATGGCGCCCAAGGTGGTGCGCGACGCACCCTGCCAGGCAGAGGTTCTGGAAGGGGAGGATGTCGATCTTGGATCGATCCCGGTGCAGACGTGCTGGCCTGGCGATGCTGGACCGCTAATCACCTGGGGCCTGGTTGTCACCAGGGGGCCGAACAAGGAACGGCAGAATCTGGGTATTTACCGGCAACAGGTGATCGGCCGCAACAAGGTCATCATGCGCTGGCTCAGCCACCGGGGCGGCGCGCTGGACTTCAAGGAATGGTGCGACAAGCATCCCGGCCAGCCCTTCCCGATTGCCGTAGCGCTGGGCGCTGACCCCGCCACTATCCTTGGCGCGGTGACGCCGGTGCCTGACAGCTTGTCCGAATACGCCTTTGCCGGTCTCCTGCGGGGCCAGCGAACCGAACTGGTGAAATGCCGCGGCTCTGCGTTACAGGTGCCTGCCAGCGCAGAGATAGTGCTTGAAGGCGTTATTCATCCAGGGGAGATGGCTGACGAAGGTCCGTTTGGCGACCACACCGGCTATTACAACGAGGTTGATCGTTTTCCGGTCTTTACCGTCGAGCGCATCACCCGTCGTGAAAAACCCATATACCATAGCACCTATACAGGCCGTCCCCCGGACGAGCCGGCGATTCTTGGCGTGGCGCTGAACGAAGTGTTCGTGCCGATCCTGCAAAAGCAATTCCCGGAAATTACTGACTTCTATCTACCTCCGGAGGGTTGCTCTTACCGGATGGCTGTGGTTTCCATGAAGAAGCAGTACCCAGGCCATGCCAAGCGCGTAATGCTCGGCGTCTGGTCCTTTTTGCGTCAATTCATGTATACCAAGTTCGTCATCGTCACCGATGACGATATCAATATCCGCGACTGGAACGATGTCATCTGGGCCATCACGACACGGATGGATCCCAAGCGCGATACTGTCATGATCGATAATACCCCCATCGATTATCTCGATTTCGCCTCTCCCGTCTCGGGGCTGGGGAGCAAGATGGGACTTGATGCCACCAATAAATGGCCTGGTGAAACCACACGGGAATGGGGTGTGGCGATAAGTCAGGATCCCGCCGTCAGGGAAAAAGTCGACGCCATGTGGCAAGAGCTGGGTATTGATAGATGAAGGTCACGCTACAGCCCTCTGGCCATATTATTGAAATGCAGCCAGGCGAGCGGATTCTCGATGCAGCCCGGCGCCTGGGTTATGACGTGCCGCAAAGTTGTCGCAACGGGAACTGCCACGTCTGTGCCGCTGATCTGCTCGCCGGCACGGTTCATCAGGGCGATGCAGACCTTATCGATGGCCAGCTTTTTACCTGCATATCCGAGCCGCTGAGCGACTGTACGCTGCATTGGGAAGGTGTGCTCGCTCCTGGAGAGATGCCGTTGCGCGACCTGGCTTGTCAATTGATCGAAGCGGAGCCAATGGGCGCGGACGTCTGGCGCGTCCGACTACGCACGCCGGCTGGCAAACCCATGCGCTTCCACGCAGGCCAGTACCTGTTGCTGGACCGCCCCGATGGCGAGGCTTCGGCCTTTTCGATTGCCTCGGCACCCTTCGAGGAGCGAGTGATTGAGCTGCATATACTGGCGCGTGAGCATTCGACCATTGCCTTGGTTGAACACATTCGCCGAGAGCGCCTGGCTCGGATCAAAGGCCCGTTTGGGGATTGTCATCTGGCGAAGCTGCCCGAGCGGCCGCTGGTTCTGATCGCAGCGGGCACCGGGCTGGCGCAGATGCAAAGCATGATTCAAGAGTGCCTGCGCGAAGGATTTGACTATCCTGTGCACCTTTACTGGGGCGTGCGGGAGGCCGCAGATTTCTATGCGGCTCCCTATTGGGAGGAATGGAAGCGTTCATCCAATATCTATATGCACCAGATCGTCAGCGACGAGCCCGACTGGCCAGGCCGCCAGGGAATGCTTACCCAGGCGGTCGTGGAGGACCTTGCCAACCTGGCGGACTACGAGTTTTACGCCAGTGGGTCACCGGCAATGGTCTATGCGACCCTCGACGCATTAATGGCCGCGGGAATGCCGGAGCAGCAAATGCTCGCCGATGTGTTCGCTTACGCGCCCCGCGGCTAGCGTTTCAAACACACCGCCACGAGACTGACCAACCAATCCACGGTCACCGGACCTCACTGGGTAATACCCAAATTCTTGCCTGGTTGCGGCAACTCAGGCAAATCATGGGTCATCAAGCCGAACCCTTGTCTGAGCACTTTCTGGCTCGCCGCATGCTCCCCCAGACCTTCCAGCAACCGCACCAACTCGGCACAGGTCTGGATATCACGCTTGCTGGCGAAACTGGCTTCCAGATACTCCCTGGCCTTGCCCCATAGACTGTTTCGAAGTGACAGGCGACCCAAAGCCAAGAGCAGGGTAGCGTCGTGGGGATGCTCCACCAGCCAGTGCTCTGCGGTATTGAGCTGGCGAGCCGGATCCTTCCCAGCGACCAGACCATAGTGATGCACCAGCCGATCATTGAAGTTGTGTTTAAGCGCTGCTCGCAGCGCCTCTTCAGCCCTGGCATCCGCACCGACGGCGTGGAGTTGCAGGCAGTAGGCTTCCACTATTACCGGATCCTGCTTGAGGTTTTTTGGTATCTGCTCCCATATCTGCACGACCGGATTGGCCTGGTCTGGCGGAAGATTCTGGCCATAATGGGCGGCCTGCCCCAGCAAGGCGATGTAGACCTGGTGCTCAAGAAGATCCTGCTCCGCTGGTCGCAACACCTTGTGTTTACGCAGCTCAGGCAGCAACAGCTTCAGGCGCGGCCAGTCCTCGAGTCGGACATACAACTGGCTCATCAGCTTGAGCGCATGCAAATGGCTCGGGTGATCCTTGCGCAAACGGGTAAGCGTGGCCAGAGCCTGTTCCAGTTGCCCCCGGGCCATTTGCAATTGCGCCTGGGTTACCGCCACGGCAACGTCAGCGTTTGGGGTCGTTTCATAGGCGGCACGCAGAAGATTATCGCATTCGACGTAATCTTCTATCTCGTTGGCCGCCCGGGCAGCCGCCAGATAGTTGATCAATGGCTGCTCTGCATGCGGTGCCGAGCGCTTGAGCATGCGCATGGCGTTGGCCCAGTGCCCTTCGGCAAACTCCAGCAATCCGCGGGTAGTCACCACATTGGCGCGCCGATGCCGATTATGCCGTGACCAGGGATTGATGCGCCGTCCGGATGCATTGAGTAGCCGAACCAGAGCCCGCGCCAGGGAGAGCAACAGCCAGAGCCCGACAACAACTGCCAACCCAACCCACACGCTAGTCTCAATTGACATGTTGCGCCAGGCAATCAGCAAGTAACCAGGGTCCTCGGCCACTGCCATGCCCAGCAAAGCGGCAAGCAGTAGCACCACCAGAATGGCAATGTAGCTTTTACTCATTGCCGGCCTCCGAATCCTGAGTGCCGGTTTCACTGGCAGTTGCCGAGCCATCTCGGCTCTGGATGTAGGCCGCAAGACTTTGCTGTAGCGCAGAAAGGTCTGGCGGGGTGAGCGCTACCGGCTCCTCAGCCAACCTTTCTATTTGCTCCTGCAAGGCATTGACCTGCGGGTTATCCAGCTCGAAGAATTGGCGAAGCACTGCATCAGCCTGCTCCAGGCTCTGCTGATAGATCCCCTCTTCACCCCGCAGCGCGGCCCATTGGGCCTGTTCCAGCGTGAGCTGCAAGGTGCGCCGCACGCGGTGCATTTCCGCTTCGTCGAGCAATGGTGTGATCACTTTCCCACGCTGGAAGTCGACCCGCACGTAACGCTCCAGACGCATCAGCATCCGGTCAGCCCAGGTACGTTGAGCCAACTGATCCTCAGATTCTTCTTCCACCGAGACCTGATCCGGGTCGAACACTGGTACCGGCAGCGCGACAATGCGATCTACCTGGTCGCGCAACGCTGCAAGACGCAGGTAAATGCCCGGACGATCAATTTCCGGCAGCGCTTGCAGCTGCGACTGGACTTGCGCCAGCTGTTCCCGCACGCCAAACACACCACTATCGGGTTCAGACTGGAGGATCTGGCCTACCGCATCCAGCAGCTCCGTGGCGGAACGCACATCCTGCGTCGCGAGCAATCGCAGGGAAGCCAGACGCAAAAGATATTCAGCTTCGGCCAGCTTCCAGTTCGATCGTGCATCGCCCTCCAAGGCGTCGAGCCGCTGACTGAGCGCCTGCTGGCTGCGCTGGACCTCAGTCGCCAAGCGCTCGATTTGCTGTAGTTGATCGGACGATGCTACGTTTTCGAGGCGCTGCTGCAGCGCCTGCCGGGATTCATCGTTTGACCGCCGTTGTGCTGCGCTTATATCGTCGAACCGCTGATCGAGCGCGGCTGTCTGATCTGCCGTAGCCTGGTCCTGATACCATTGCCAGCCGCTTAACCCAAGCGCGGCAAGAGCCACCAACAGGGCCAATCCAGCCAAACCCCGGCCCGGCGCCGAACTTTTCTTGCCAACGGGGGGCGCAGGGGGCGAACCACCGCCACTGCGGCCTGGGCTGGCAACAGATTCGCTGGATTTGGCAGAATCGGATTTCCGCGTTTCGGCCCGGAGGGGGTCGGGTTTTATGCCCTCCGCCTTGGCGGGCTCGCCGCCGGGAGCCGACGCTGGAGAACCGGCGGCCGCATGGCTGGTTCCAGGACCAGGCCCAGCGCTGCCAGTTGGCTGCGGATCAGTCTTTTGCCGTTCCGGGGTGGATTTGACTTCGCTCGTGTCGTTCTTGTTTTGATCTGTCGGTTCCACACTGTTCCCCTTATCGCTCCAGCGGATGGTCAGCCAGTGCCGCTAAAACTGCGGCATCGTCCGCGCCTTTGCATACAATTATGTCGCTGCAGCCTAAGCTCCTTGCCTGATCGGCGAGGCGCTGGCTTGGTACCCAACAGCGCCAATCACGCTGTTGCGGCCAGAAATCTCCAGCCGCCAAATGCCAATGCTCCAGAGCCTGCCCGCTTGAAATCAGTATTCCTGTGACGCCATTGTGCAACGCTTGTTCAAGATCTTCAGACAGATGCGGTGGGGCAACACGGCGGTACAGCTCAAGGTAATCGACGGCTCCCCCCGCTGTGCGTACGACCTCTGCGACATGCTCCCTGCCGCCCACTCCGCGCCAGATCAACAGCCTGAAGTCCGGGACCTCAAGCAACGTCGACCAAACCGGCAAGCGTAATAACGCTTCACTGTCCTGCCCAGCCGCGGGTATTCGGGTTGCCAAACCATAGGCCTCGAGAATCGCTGCGCTGGTTTGCCCCACGGCAAGCCATTCAATGCCAACCGGCGCTTGCGGCCAATAGGTATCCAGCCGATTCAACCCCAGACGGGCTGCAACCGGGCTGACCACCATGACTGCATGGTAACGGTCCAGATCCAAGATCAGCTGCCGCTGCTCAGGGCTTTCTTCGAGCTCCTCGATCTGCAGTAGCGGTAGACTGAGCGTGCGTACGCCTACGGCATTCAGCCTGGCCGCCAGCCGTTGGTTATCCGGCGCGGAACGGGTAAGCAACAGCGCCGCACTCACTCCGACGCAGCACCTTGGTAAACCGCATCCAGTATCAATTGCGCGCCCTGGCCAAGAAGATCCTCCGCCACCGCTATGCCGAGCTTTTCAGGCTCCGTTTCAGGCCCCCTCGCTTCGGCCGTAATCAGCTGGCTTCCATCCGGATCACCGACCATGCCGCGCAGCCAGATTTCACCATTGTCCCGCTCGGCATAGCAGGCAATCGGCACCTGGCAGCCGCCGTTCAGACGGTGGTTCAGCGCCCGCTCGGCACGCACACGCAGGGCGCTGTCATGGTGGTTAAGTGGTTCAAGTAGCGCATGTAACTCGGTATCGTCGGTGCGGCATTCAATGCCGACGGCTCCCTGCCCCCCCGCCGGCAGGCTTTCTTCGGGTGACATTGCATAACGGATGCGGTCGTGGAACCCAAGACGCATCAGACCCGCCGCGGCAAGAATAATGGCGTCGTATTCGCCAGCATCCAGTTTCGCCAGCCGGGTGTTCACGTTACCACGCAGAAAGCGCACGATCAGGTCAGGGCGCCGCGCCATCAGCAAAGCCTGCCGGCGCAGGCTGGAGGTGCCTACTATGCTGCCCTGCGGCAGACTGGCCACGCTGTCGTACCGATTGGAAACAAAGGCGTCACGGGGATCTTCCCGTTCACAAATGACATACAGACCCAGGCCGGTGGGAAAGTTCATGGGTACGTCTTTCATGGAATGCACAGCAAGGTCAGCTTCGTCCGCCATCAGCGCCGCTTCCAGCTCCTTGACGAACAGCCCCTTGCCGCCGATTTTCGCCAGGGGAGAATCAAGTAGCTTGTCACCACGGCTGACCATGGGCACCAGCGTAACCGTCAAACCAGGGTGCAAGTGTTCAAGTCGCGCTTTGACGTATTCGGCCTGCCATAAAGCCAGGGCACTCTTGCGAGTAGCTATTCGCAGTTGTCGATTCATGGGATTCTCTATCAGCATCAGCCTGCATGATACGCCATGCTCCGCCAGGCATCCACGCGGCAGCCGGAAGCGCTGCCGGTCACAGGCGATCCATCAGCTTGCGCACGCCGGGCACGTGACGGCGGCTGACGGTCAGCGTTTCATCAGGCAGGCCCCTGAGCTGCAGGTGAAAATGACCCATCGCACTGCGTTGCAAGCGCTCGATGCGACTGCGCGCCACCAGGGCATTGCGGTGTATGCGCACAAAGTAATCGCCAAACTCGTCTTCCAGAGCTTTGAGGGGTTCATCGAGCAGCACTTCGCCCTCGCAGTGCCGGAGTGTCACGTACTTGTGGTCGGCTATGAAATACAGCACCTCTTCGATAGGTACCAGCTCAACCCCGCGGCGGGTGCGGGCGCTGATGTGACTACGCGCCTGGCTGGTCTCGCCCACCACGCTGGCCTTTCCCAGGCTGGCCAGTTGCATTCGGTTGAGCCGCTGGGCCTTCGCCAGCGCATCGCTAAGCGCCTCGCTACGAACAGGCTTGAGCAAATAGCCGACAGCACTGACGGCGAAAGCATCAAGCGCGTATTCGCCATGCGCAGTACAAAACACTACCGCAGGAGCATCACTGGTTTCACACAGCTTGGCAGCAGCCTGCAGGCCATCCATACCGGGCATCCGGATATCCATGAGAACGATATCGGGGTGCTGATCTTCGATCAGCTTGAGGGCCTCATGCCCATTCGTTGCCATGTCCGGCATCACTGAGTAGCCGGGCAACGCATTAACCAGTCTGGCCAGGCGCTCCCGGGCGAGGGGTTCATCATCGGCGATCAGTACTTTCATGCCTTAATGACTTCTCTTGTTGATTAGGGGTTGTTGCTTACAAGAATAGACCAGCTTGCTAAAGAAGCGCGGACCATCACGCCATGCCTCCACCCGCGACTGCGAGCCGAATAAAGCGGTTAGACGAGACCTGATATTGTTCAATGCCATTTGCGCACCTTGATGGCTATCTAATACCTCTGGACAACTATTCGAGACCTCCAGTTCAACCCGACCATTGAGATAAGTTGCAGCAATACGGATATCGCCGCCCTCCAGACTCGGCTGCAGCCCATGCAGTATCGCGTTCTCCAGCAGGGGCTGCAGCGTCAGCAATGGCATGGGCGTCTCGTCAGGCAGTCCATCGGTATGCCATGCCACCTTCAGCCGTTCGCCCAGACGGTACTGCTCGATTCTGAGATAACCTTCGCACAGGCGCTTTTCCTCGATCCAGCTGGCTACGCCGTCCGCATCGCTTAGATTGGCACGAAACAGATCCGCCAGATCAAGCACGGCGTTCTCGGCTTTTTCCGGTTGGCTACCAATCAGGCTGACAATACTGTTGAGGCTGTTGAACAGAAAATGTGGGCGGATTCGCGACTGCAGGGATTGCAGGCGCGCCTTGAGTTCCGCCTGGGTCTGGAGCTGCCACTGTTGCTGAAGATAGAAGTAACGCAGCAGCAGACTGGTCATGATCAATGCAATCAATCCGTGGCGCAATAACTGATCCGTGGGCAACGGTGGAGGCCCCAGCATGCCGTGATTGACCACCCAGTCGGCCAGTACACTGAATACCAGAGCGATACCGATGACCACCAGGTAGCAGGCAGCGATCGCCAGCCACAGCGGACGACGCTGCATCCACGGGCGCAGACGGCATAACAGGGCAGCGGAAAGCAGAACTATCCACTGAACGAATAGAGACGCCATGGCCAACTGCAGCCAGTCGAACCCTTCGGCCGATGGCTGCGCCAGGACCCAGACCATCACCATGAGCTCAGCCAATACCACTAGGGTAAAAACGGCCACGGACGAGCACAGGTCGGGAAGAAAGAAGTCTTCACCAAGGTGGGGGGTTTTCAGCAGTTTCCAGAATCCATTCTTCATGATTTGAGTGTCCTTCAGCCAGCCGCCATCGTGCAAGCCTGAAATGGTATGCTATGCGCCTTTATAGTCAGCGGATTGATCCGACACATGAGCCAAGATCAGACTACCAACCAATCCTGGGGCGGCCGTTTCAGCGAGCCGGTGGACGCCTTCGTTGCCCGCTTCACTGCCTCGGTGGATTTCGACAAGCGCCTGTACAAGCACGACATACAGGGCTCGATTGCCCACGCCACGATGCTGGCAAAGGTCGGTGTGCTCAGCGCCACCGAACGCGACACCATAATCGACGGCCTGCGTGCGATCCAGAATGAAATCGAAGCGGGCGAGTTCGACTGGCGGGTGGAGCTGGAAGATGTGCATATGAACATCGAAGCCAGGTTGACCGACCGCATTGGCATTACCGGCAAAAAACTGCACACCGGGCGCTCACGCAACGATCAGGTCGCAACGGATATTCGCCTGTGGCTGCGTGATGAAATCGACGTCATCCTCGGCGAACTCAAGCGCCTGCAGACCGGTCTGCTGGATCAGGCAGAAAAGCATTGCGCAGTGATAATGCCCGGCTTCACCCATCTGCAGACCGCTCAGCCAGTGACCTTCGGCCACCATTTGCTGGCCTGGTTCGAAATGCTGGCGCGCGACAGTGAACGTCTGCTCGATTGCCGCAAGCGGGTCAACCGCATGCCCCTGGGCAGCGCTGCCCTGGCCGGAACCACCTACCCCATCGAGCGTAGCGTCACTTGCGAGCTACTGGGCTTTGACGCCATCTCCGGCAATTCACTGGACGGCGTATCGGATCGGGATTTCGCCATCGAGTTTTGCGCTGCCGCCAGCGTAGCGATGATGCATCTGTCGCGCTTCTCGGAGGAGTTGGTATTGTGGACCAGTTCGCAGTTCAACTTCATTGATCTGCCTGACCGCTTCTGTACCGGCTCCTCCATCATGCCGCAGAAGAAAAATCCCGACGTGCCTGAACTGGTACGCGGCAAGACTGGGCGCGTGTACGGCCACCTGATGGGCCTGCTGACGCTGATGAAGAGCCAGCCGCTGGCCTACAACAAGGACAACCAGGAGGACAAGGAACCCCTGTTTGATGCCGTGGATACCCTACGCGATTGCCTGCGTGCGTTCGCCGACATGATTCCGGCGATAGAACCCAAAACTGAAGTCATGCGCGAAGCGGCGCTGCGCGGATTTTCCACTGCAACCGATCTGGCCGACTATCTGGTACGCAAGGGTCTGCCCTTTCGCGATTGCCATGAGATCGTCGGCCACGCAGTGAAATATGGGGTGGACTGCAAGAAGGATCTGGCGGAGATGAGTATTGAAGAACTGCGCCAATTCAGTGATCAGATCGATCAGGATGTATTCGACGTGCTGACGCTGGAAGGCTCGGTAAATGCCCGTGACCATATTGGCGGAACTGCGCCAGCGCAGGTCAGAGCCGCCGTGACACGTGGCCGGAAATTACTGAAGGATTGAGCAGACCCTGGCGGTAGTTTAAGCAGAAGCTACCGCCCCGACCACTAACCAGTCAAACCGCCGGCTGTTGCTGCGTAATGCAGTGAATGTTGCCACCCCCCAGCAAAATCTCTCGACCAGGCACCATTACCACCCGCCGATCAGGAAATAAAGCCTGCAATAGCTCGCGTGCCGGTTCGTCCTGGACGTCATCAAAGCTCGGCGCAACGATACCGTCGTTGACGATCAAAAAGTTGACATAGGACCCCGCCAGCCGGATTGAGGGATCGCGCGGCTGAGTGCCCGTCACCCGATCCACGCCAGCGCATTCTGCGGCGGTGGCATACAGCGGCCCGGGAATCGGCATCTTGTGCACGACCAGCTCCCGCCCCCGCGCGTCCCGGCTGACCTGCAGCACCTTCAGTGCCGCCTGACAACGCGGGTAATTCGGATCGCTTTCGTCATCGGTCCAGGCCAGCAGCACCTCGCCGGGGCGCACGAAACAGCAGAAATTATCCACGTGGCCGTCAGTCTCGTCGTTGAAAAGCCCCTGTGGCAGCCAGATCACCTTGTCGATACCCAGATAATCGGCCAGCTTCACCTCTATTTCCTGGCGCGCCAGATGGGGGTTGCGGTTGGCGTTGAGCAGACACTCCTCGGTGGTTATCAGTGTCCCCTCCCCATCGACATGAATGGCGCCGCCCTCCAGCACGAAACCCTCGGTGCGATAACGCGGGCAACGCTCCAGGCCGAGGATCTTGTCGGCCACCTGGTCATCACGCTGCCAGGGCCAGTAAAGACCGCCGTTGAAGCCGCCCCATGCGTTGAAGGTCCAGTCCACACCACGCAACGCCCCCTGGCCGTTGACAACAAAAGTCGGTCCGGTGTCACGCACCCAGGCATCGTCCGTGCTCATTTCCAGTACCCTCACGCCCGGGTGGTCCAACAGCAGGCTCGCGTTTTCATACTGCGCGGAGGACACACAGATCGTCACCGGTTCAAAGCTGGCAATAGCCCTGGCCACCTCGGCGAACGCAGCCTGGGCCGGCTTGCCACCCATGCGCCAGTTATCCGAGCGCTCCGGCCAGACCATCCAGGTCTGGCCGTGCTGCGCCCATTCGGCGGGCATGAAAAAACCATCGTGACGGGGCGTGCTGTGCAAACTGTACATAGGCGATCAGGACTCCAGTGAACCATCCAGGGATTTGATTGGGCCGTACAGATTGGGACGACGGTCGCGGTAGACGCCCCAGGCACTGCGGATATGCTCAAGCTGATCAAGATCAAATTGCTGCACCAGCACTGTCTCGTCGGTCTCGTTCGCCTCCTGGACCTTTTCGCCAAACTGGTTGGCGATGAACGAGGAGCCATAGAAGGTAATGTCGTAACCGTCCTGCTCCTCCTTCCCGATACGGTTGCTGGCAATCAACGGCATCAGATTGGCGCCAGCATGACCCTGCTGAACACGCTGCCAGTGATCCCGCGAGCTAATGGTCGAATCATGCGGCTCACTGCCGATAGCCGTGGGGTAAAACAGAATTTCCGCACCCATCAGCGCCATGCTGCGCGCGCATTCGGGGAACCACTGATCCCAGCAGATGCCCACGCCAATCCGTGCGTAGCGCGTATCCCATACCTTGAATCCGGTATCACCCGGATTGAAGTAATATTTCTCGTGGTAACCGGGGCCGTCAGGAATATGGCTTTTGCGATAGACGCCGAGATTGCGACCATCGGCATCGATAATCGCGATACTGTTGAACCGCGCCCGACTGGCCAGCTCGAAGAAACTGATCGGGAGCACCACCCTCAGCTCCTTGGCCAACGCCTGGAAATGCGCAATCGCCGGATTTTGATCCACAGTCGTCGCCAGCTGCAGATACTCGGCGTTGGGTTTTTGACAAAAATATGGAGTCTCGAACAGCTCCTGGATCAGGATGATCTGCGCTCCCTGCGCCGCGGCTTGGCGCACCAGACGATCGGCCTTGGCGATGTTGTCTTCCCGATCCCAGGAACAGCTCATCTGGGTAGCAGCGACGGTAACAAGGCGGGACATAGCATTCTCCGGGCAGTGACTGAATGTCGATAGCATAACGCATAGCCGCAGGCGCTTCTCAACTTGTCATCTGGCATCGAGGCGTATGCTCTACTTTTGACCGCCTTGGTTTTTCTAGGGATTACTCAGGGAAGTAGCTATTGGATTCTTCATGCTTCATTCTCTCAAGAGTTGAGGTCTCCACGAAACCCGGCGTGATTCACTTCAAACAGGGCTGTTGACATACCGTAGCGTTCCAGCAAGCGTCGGAAATTGAGAATGGTGGTTTCGTCAGGGATACGCTCCAGCTGCAGACCTGCAAAATGCCGCAGGATGGTGGTTTCATACAAGGCCTCTTCCATCGCTGGATCGCTGTAGCCAAACCAGTTCTGCATCAGATGAACCCGCAGCATGGCTTCCAGTGGATAGGCCGGCCGACCACCTTCACCCTTGGGATAGTGAGGCTCGATCAATGCCAGCAATGGTTTCCAGGGAACGACCTGATCCATTTCGATCAGGAACCGCTCACGGCGGGTCTGCTTACGTTTGCCGGCGTATTCTGCATCGGCGAAGCTCATCTGTTTCATGCGGCGATCTCGAAAATGGGCTGCGCCATTTTACCGCTTATGGCAGTCTTTTTCAGACCTTCCCTAGGTTGGTGTCCGAGATTAGTAGATCACTACACTTCACATGACGAGCTTATTTCTTCCTGTCCTCTCTATATATTGCATAGATATTAAAAAAACTGGCAGTCCCCCCTACCAATACCATCGCGCCACCCACGGCACGATGGTATCTTTGCATATCTATGCTTCTTTCGTAGGCCTCGAATCCAACTGCATCATATGTAAACGCGAATATGTCCTGTAAATACCATATCGCTAAAAACCCTACGACCAACGCGCCTAATATCCTAACGCAGCCTTTAATCGTATTAACGTCAAAAAACTCGTGAAGAGCCTTATCTATTCGATTCATGAGAATCCGCCTTCGTAAAGTTATCTAATGCGAAAGGTATTGCCCACCCGGACGCGTTACCAAGAGCGGTACCGGCTGCCGAGGGATAGGGGTTAGTTGACCACTACACATTGGAAATGTAAGACGCTTTCACAACGCAAAAGCGCTTGCAGCTTTTATCGGTGTAACACCCCGTCAAAAGCAATCCGGGTCATCCATTAATGGCCGCAGTCGTCTTTCCAGAGCTGGCCACGCAGCAGCCCGGAAATCCCTGTTCATGCCAGGCATGGTTGGCAAACGCTACAACCCGGTAGTAATCGCACTGGCTGCACGCTTCGAAAAGCGTGGCTTGACGCCTAAATCTATTATCGGGGCCCGCATGCGGAAACTGGTCCACCTGATTTATGGCGTTGTGAAGTCAGAGCTTGAGCTTCAAGAGGGTATCTGACCCTTATCCCACTGATTCCCTACTAGCGCCTTTTTTTGATTAAAAGAAGACATATGTTGGTCCCGGCAAGCACAATACCAACCGATACAAGCGAGACGCCCAACACCCGATGATGCCGCTGTGAATTTTCATTTCGTTCATACTTAATGCCGCCAAATAGATCATAAACGTAAGACAAAATGTCTTGTATAAACCAGATGACTAGCAGACCCGTAACCAACGTCAGCAGCCATCGGATGTTACCTCTGACAGTAGAGAAATCAAAAAATTTGTTCAATGCTCTATCTATTCGATTCATGAAATTCTTTGTTAATCCTGTCATAAGCAAACGGAATTCCCCATCCGACCGAGGTACCAAGAGCGTCGCCAACCGCGGCAGGGTAAGGGTTTGGTCGACCAAGATTCTGCAACAACGCAGCTTTGGTAGGGTCGAGAGGCCCGGCACCAATACGGACAGGTGCATAGTTTGAGATAATAGCGGACGCACTTTTCGGTACGCCTGTTGCAATACCTCCCCCGACTAGACCTATGAGTCCATAAGTGACGACACTGTCACTGGTGCCGTTCATATAGTTATTCACGCTAGTTGCACTCCCACTTGATAAAGCACCCAGTATTCCATTTCCAAGATATAGGAAAAGGGGACAGATTTATTTTTTCGGACTCAAGACTTAGATTTCTTTGGTCGGCCTTGGCTCCGGAACTCAAGCCGGCTCCCGGTAATTTTTTCTATTTCATCCACGAAACGGGCGCCGCCCGTTAGTTGGCACCGGCTCACAGCCTCTTGGATAAGTCGCAACTCGTTGTCAGGTATACCGGCGCCCACAAATTGCCCATAGAGTTCTCGCCGCTCAAACTCCGTTGGCGCAAGGATGTCATAGCAAGGGTGGCCGTCGACCAGATCATCGCCGGGCCTTAACTGCATTCTGGATACAAAGCTTGACCAAGGATAATCTTGCGCACGTGCAACCATTTTTGCCCTGACAGGATTAAGCTCTATGTAACGGCAGCAGGCTAGCAGATAAGTTTCGCTATCAACAACGCTGGACTTGTAACGGCCCTCCCACAACGTGCCTGAACGTCCTTCCAAGCGATTGCGGTAGCGCGTAGCTCTGCCTGCCAGTGATTTCATAAACTGACCTAGGCCTGCTGTGGTCTCTGGACACACCAACAGATGCACATGATTGGTCATCAGACACCAAGCATAAAGCCTGATATGAAAGACCTCTTTCAGCTCTCTGATGTCTGATAGATAACGCTGAAAATTATCTGCGCAAGCAAACACCACCTGCCGATTATGGCCGCGCTGCACGATGTGGTGAGGGTAGTTCGGCAACACTATTCGACCCAACCTTGGCATCAAAAACCTACTTGAAAATAAATCTGTCCCCTTTTTGTTCTGCGCCACGTGCGCTCTGGTGAGTAGTCACGCTACGCTCGTTGATGATGTCGCCCTGGGTATTATGAATACTGTCGGTGATCAGCAATTGCAGGCGATCACCGGCCTACATCAGGCCGCCGTTGGTGAGGGTGTTGCCTGATGCCGGGAGGTTTTGGGTTGGGTCAAGCAACCACGGGTACGTTCTGCTTTTTACATTGCTTACAATCTTGCTGACGGGCAAAAGGCAGATCTGAACCTGGTTCCCATTCTTCGTCAGCTCTGCAGTCTTGGCATAATCGCCGCCAGTGACGGTGGCAACAGCGAAAAAGGGGTCAGTTCAATCTATCCCCTTTTCTCACCAGACTTCCTAAACTGACAGTTATCTATCTATATCCGTATGATCCTGATGTATAAATCATCCGTTCCGACCAAAATGATTGCACCTTGTAGTTCCAAGCTTTTCAGAGCTTCTAGTACGTAATGGCTGTTAGCGACTTCCTTGCTAGAAAAAAGCGAATCGAATTTTTCCCTTGGCCAAACGGCCATCCCCTCATCAAAAAAACGCTTTAGCCCTCGCAACGCTATTTCCCACTCACGCTTATCGTTTACGCTCATACAGAACCTTGCCTGTCCGGGTATCAATTATTTTATCCACAGAGACCTGCCTACCGGTAATCGCCTGAGTTGCTCCGCCAGGTCCGTACTGCACAAAGTCCGAGGTTATTGGCTCTAGATAATCAGCATTGCCCCATTGACCCTTCGGAATCTGCACATCATCAAGTATCTGTCTCGTGTCAAACTCAATTCTAATCGCTGCATCGTGCGGAACCTGCAATTTGCTGGCCGCCCCTTGCCCGAGCGCATCAAAAGAGATGTAAGTTCCTCTAGTGTTGGCCGGAATTTCGCCGCTAGAGATTAGATCTTGGAGATACGGGGCGTCCGAAGACACGTACCTGTACCCCGTCGCAGGTATAGTTTCTCCAGATGAGCTAGTGTAGAAATCAGGCACGCCCCCATTTGATTTCGGCCCGTCGCCACCTAACCTCGTACGCCCTCCAACCCCAACTCCTGGGGCTGCTGCAAGCCCCAGTCCAATTCCCAACTCCGTAGACGAAGCTGCGCTGCTACGTACCACCGCGGCCCCGCCGCCTTGCATGATGTGCAAGGTGTCGAGGAAGCCTTTATAGCTCAACTCCTCCGGCAACGCTTTCACTTCGTTCCACACCGCTAGCAAGTCATTTAACGCGCAGCTGGGGCAGGCAAGCGCGCCAGCCATAATTACTGTTTGCTCTACAGGGCGGTTGACGAAGCCGCCGACCAAGTTGGCTACTCCGTCCGCGCTTCCTTGACCTTTGGCATTCATCACCTCACTGAAGTATTCAGGATTTGTGCGGTAGGCGTACGGATCGACAAGTGCTATATCCCTGACTAACGCTTCTACAGCCTCTCGGTTCCTGAGCATTTTCTTCAGGCCGACGCGCTCGTTGTTGTACTCAGCGAGAGTGACTTGGAACAGGTTCGCTTGAGATCCAAACAGCTCGGATCTTAGAAATGCGACCGCTTCGATATCCAGCGCACCAGCCGCTTCTAGCGACACCGCCCAGCCGTTATCAACCATTGCTGCGGCGGCCCGAAGAAGCTCCTGTCGAGCCGCGTCCTCGGACACGTCCGCTTGCTCGGCGTAACGCTTGACCCGTTCGGTGTCGGATGCGTATCGGATCTCATCGATATGCAACTGCCGGTTATACGCCGTCGCATTCTTTGCCAACTCCGCCGCGTGGTGTACATCGCCATCGATAACGCCCGCTGCAACCGCACCCACAATCTGCGACGCGGCCTGCTCCAATCCGCTATTCAGCTCGACGTACCGAGAGAGCTGCTCTATAAGCATCTCATTCGCACCCGCAGCCAACGCACCAGTTGCGAAGTCCTGTCCCATGGCTTTGCTTATCAGTCCACCGGTCAGCGCATGCAGCGCGACCTTTTCGAGTCCTCCTTCTGCAAATTCATTCGCTTTGGCAAAGTCGCCCACCGCGTTGAAGGTGATCGCCTGAGCCAGGTGATAGACCTGTGCGGTCAGCGCGGCCTCAAGGTTATCGCTGAAGCTCCCGCCATTAATCAGCGTCTGGCTGCCCGCCTGGATCGCTCCTTGCGCGGCGAGATGCGAGCCGAACTGCGCCGCACCGCCAATTGTGCCGATCTCGAAACCCTTGGTGGTGTGATTGACGAAGTCGGTTTCGACGCCAAACGCTTGATCCAGATAGCCTGTCGTAACGCCTGCGGCGAGCGCGGAGGTGGCGTAGCCTTTTATCGCATCGCTAGAGGTGACGTCTTTGAAGACGGCGCCTAAGTCGCCTCGGTTGTTGATAAAGCTGACGCTCGCGTTGGTTGCCGCGCCGCTCGCTGCGGCACCGGCTGCGGCGCCCAACCCACCGCCGCCCGCCATGCCCGAGACCGCCGGCCCAACAATCGCCGCCACCGCAATCGCAATCACCAACTGCGCGCCGACTCCCAGGCCGGAGTGGCTGTACTCAAACGAGTCGTGGATTTCCTTCACCGTGCGCCAGTCGACATCGCCTTGCTGCTCCATCTGTTTGAGCCAGGCCAGATCCGGGTCGGCCTGGACCATGGCATCGATGGTCTGGCTGACGGTGTGCTGGTCGATCTCTTTGACGTCGATCTGCAAACCTTCGGCTGCGCGAATCGCCAGGTTGCCTTGGGCAATCAGCACGCTCTGGCGCAGGGTTTCGTCGGTGGTGCCTTGGCCTTTGGCGGAGTTCCACGCCCAGTCGCTCTTGCTCTTCTCGTGGCTTTCCTGGTGCAGGTCTTTCACGGCTTCGAAGGTGACCAGGCCGCCGCTTTGGAGGGTAAGGTCTTCTGCGCTGTCCAGGCGCGCGCCCTGGTAGAGCTGATTGCCTTCGCTGACCAGCGTCAGATCGCCGCCGGTGGTGATGCTGCTGCCGACGCTGCGCACGTCGGTGACTTCGTCGCGCTGGGTTTCTTTGCGGCCCCAGGAGCCTTTCTTCTGCATGTCATACAACGAGTAGTCGAGGTCTTCGGCTGCGAGCAGGTTCAAGTCCCGGCCGGCATACAGGTAGGCTTCACTCCCGGCCTGGATGCTGCTGGCGCTGAGGGCGACGTCGTTACCGGCCAATGCAGCCAAACTGCCGCCAGCGATAAGGGCTGCGCCCTGTTGGCTAATCTGGTCGAGCTGGATAGTGGTTTTCTTGTCGCCCTTTTTTGCGCGGGACTGATCGTGCTGTTCGTTGGCGGCAGCGGCGAGAAGCAGGTTGTCACCAGCGCTGAGCAGCATATCGCCGCCTGTCTCGACGGTACTGGCAATCACGGCGATATCGCGTCCGGCTTCGACCATGAGGTCGCCGCTCACCTGCACGTCGGACCCATGTTGGGTGAGGGTCTGCTCGCTACCGGTTACCCGGCGACGTTGATAGGCGTAGGTGTCCTGTTCCTGCTGGCTGGCTATGACGACGTCACGGCCGGCGCTGATCTGCGCGGCGCCGCCGGCCTGAAGGGTGCTGCCGATATTGAGAACGTCGCGGCCTGCCGACAGGCTCAGATCCCCAGTGGCTTCGATACGGGCAGCGTTATTGACTATCTGCTGACTGGACTGGAAGCGGTCAGCCATGTTGCTGAACGTGGTGACGCTACGCTCGTTGATGATATCGCCAGTCAGGGCGATGGCGGACACGTCTCGCCCGGCGACAACGCCACCCTGGGTGTTACGAATACTGTCGATAGCCAGCAATTGCAGGCTATCACCGGCCTGTATCAGGCCGTTGTTGGTGAGAGTGTTGCCTGATGCCGAGAGGTTCTGGGTTGCGCGCAGTGTTCCTTGATTGGTCAGGTCGCCACCGGATATCAACGTTACATCCTGCCCATGGATCAACGCGCCGTTGGGTGCCAGACGACCCTCTGCCTGCGCCAGATACAGCACAGGAACCAGGACCCGCTCGCCCATGACCTCGTATTCTTCCATCCAGACGATGTCATGCGTCAGCGCTGCCACCTGCTCGGCGGTCAGCGAGATTCCCAGGCTGAGGCCCAGCGCCTCCTTGCTGGCCAGGGCGTTATCCATCAGATGACGGAACATGTCTTCATCGCTGGTCATGCCGGCGAGGTAGCGCTGACCGGTGCGGGCGACAATGGCGTCTCTTACCAGCCGCTGTTCATAGAGCCCATCGCCCAGGCGCCGCTGAGCGGTGTCCGCGTTGTAACCCATCTGGCCGAGCAGGTAGTCCGAGCTCATGAACTGTCTGAGGTCCGTGAGGGCGGGATTGGTTTCGATCAGGTATCGGTGACTGGCCCCGGTATTGCCCGAGACGCCTTGTACCGTGGTCAGTTTGGGATCTTCACCGCCACCGGTAGTGTTAATGCGGAACAGGCCGTTGGCGCCGACAGGGAGGGTAAAGCCCGGCAGCGCGACAGGGTTGACCTGCTGCTGCGCCATATCGGGCGGGAGTTGCGCGGTAATCGCGACCACTGGGGCAAGGCCTGCCGAGTCGATGCCGGTGTCTCCCACGCGAGATCCGCCATTGGCTATCTGGGTGTGGGCTCGCACCACGCTGTTGTTGATCTGCTGGCTGGCGTTGATCGTGACGTTGCCTGCTGCCTGGATGATCGCGGGGGCAACGACACTGCCTGAGGTCGCTACGGTGTAGCCGGACGTTTCGTAGTAGGCACCATCAGGCGCTGTGGCCAGCACATCGGCACGGGTCAGCGCGCCGGGATCGTATTGAGGGGAAGCGGGGTCGCTATAGCTGTTGTACAGGTTCTTCTGCTGAATGAAATTCCAGTAGATAGGCCGGTCACGGGTATAGACTCCGGAACGCAGATGACTGTCTTCACCGCCCGCTGCGCCGACATTGTTGAGCACATCGACCGTTAACTGCAGATTGCCGGCACTGGAGACCGTGCTATATAGGTTGTTGAAGGCTCCCCCGGCAAACGTCAGATCAGCCCCAGAGGTAATGAAGGCGGTGGGCGAATCTTGGGTAATGACGTCCTCGTGGCGTTCTACCGAGGTGAAATAGAACTCGCAACCGCGGCCGTCACAGACGTCGTCCCAGTAGATATCAATGTTACCTGACACAAGCTGGCGGCCAATAACAAAGTTGTCGCGTACGTTGTTCAGCGTGTCAGCGGCGATACTCATCGCGCCTGCACTTTCCAGCGTGGCTGAACGGTTTTCGATCAAGGCGCTGCGGTTGCCTGAATCGTCTTGTGCAATGGAGAGCTGGCCGAGCGAATAGACGTCCGCGTAGGTGTTGGTGAACTGGTTAACCCGCAGCGCCATGTTATAACCGCTGAAGATCAGCCCGTTCTGGTTTAGGAGTGTCTGAGCATACACCGCAAGGTTGGCGGCGCTGCCCAGGGTGCCGTGGTTATTCAGCGTAGTGGCGTGGAGGCTCACATTGTCCAGCGCAGTGATGCGTCCGCGGTTGGTAATCTGGCTAGCGGAAAGGGTGGCTGCGCCGCCTGCTGCAATGCGAGCTGTTACACCCAGCTGCAAGGCATCCGCAGTCAGGGCAAGATCCCCTGCGCTCGTCAACCGACCGTTGCCGCTGTAGCCCCCTGTCAGCGAAAGATCCAGATCACCGTCACTGACGATTACACCGTCATTGGCCCAGGTATGGCCGGTAGCGCTCAGGCTGTCACGTGCCAGCAGTTTGCCGTTGACACTCTGCACGAAGTGATCGACGTTAAGATCAAGCTCTTGCGCTTGCAGCGTGCTGGTATTAGTCCAGTTGGCGGCATTGAGCGAAAGACGGGCGTTGGTGATGAACTCCCCGCCTGCCAGTCCCAGCTGATTCAGGTTGACCATCAGCGCTTCATCGCCTGCATGATTGATCAGGCCCCGGAGATTTTGCAGATTACTGCCAGAGATCACCAGCCGGGCATTGCCTGCTTCAATCAGCCCGTCAGTGTTGTTGAACGCGCTGGTGGCATGAAGACGGCTTTGACCCTCGTTGCCCAGCGCTCTGATCATGCCGTTGGCATTACTCAGCGTGTCGCTTGCAATCGCCAGCCAGTGGCGGGCTTCAATCAAACCGTAGGTATTGGTCAGCGCCCCGGCCAGGCTAAAGTCCATCACCTGCGCACCGATGCGGCCACTATGGTTATCCAGACTGCTCGCGTCCAAGTACAACCCCTGCCGCGCAAACAGCCCGCCACCCTGATTGACGAAGGCGCCGGTGACGAGGCGGCTGTCGCCTTCGATGGCAGACAGATGCCCGCCAACGTTGTCGAACTGACCCGCCTCGATAGCCAGGCTCTGCGCCTGAATAGTGCCGCCCTGGTTGCCGAACAGACCGGTGGTGGTGGCCCGCAACCAGCCAGTAAGGCTGTTGAGCAGGCCGCCGGTGCTGTTGTCGATATGCGCGGCATTCAAGGTGATGTTGCCTTGTTGGGCAATGGCTTTGCCGCCACGGTTGCTCAGGGTATTGACCGTGGAAATGCTTAGCGCACCCTGGCTTTGCAGTGCACCCAGGTCATTGTCTAAACTGCCTGCGGTGAGCGAAAGGGTATCGTTCTGACTGAAGATCAGGCCCTCGTTGCGGTTGTCCAGCGCACCGGACAGGGTGATATCGAGCGCCTCTCCGGCGGCCAGGGTGCCGCCTGCGTTGGTCAGACTAACGCCGAACAAGCTGAGCAAGCTCTGGCTGGCAAGGTAACCATTGCGATTGTCCAGGTGCTGCGCATCGATGCGTAGCGGGCCGGTGCCGACCAGGTGGCCTTCACGGTTCAATAGCGTCCCGGTAAGCGCTAGCGTCAATGCGCCCGAACTGGTCATTTGACCAGCGTGATTGTCGAGGCTGGTACCGGTGAGCAGCAGCGTCCCGCCAGAGCCGACCTGGCCGCCCTGGTTTTGCATCGCATCCGCAGAAATAGTCAGGTTAGCGGCGGCACTGATCAGGCCAGCGTCCTGGTTGCTGAGAGTTCCGCTCAGCTGTAGATCGATATCGGCTTCGCTGGACACAATGCCCTGGGTGCGGTTATCGAGGCTGTCCGCGCGGATTGTCTGGTCACCGGAGCTGACCAATGCGCCCTGCCCGCTGTTGTTTAGCTCTGCGTTAAAAGTGAGATCAAGACCGCCATCGCGGCTGGACAGCGTGCCGCCCTGGCTGTTGTTTAGCGTCTCGCCGGTGACGACAACACCCTGCCAACCGGAGATCAGGCCGTTCTGGCTGTTATCAGTATGAGTCGCTCCGATGGACAGCGTCTCGCCGGCAATCAACTGGCCGGCCTGACTGTTGTCCAGGTGCTCGGCGGTGAGGCTCAGAGCCTGGGCACTGGACATTTCACCGCCGCGGTTGTCGACCCGGGAGGCTTCGAGTGTGATGTTTCCCAGGCTGGCGATCAGACCCGTTTCGCTGTTAATTAGCTCGTCTGCCTGCACGCTCAGCTCGCGGGTGGCGATAAGCGTACCGCTGTTGCTTACAGTTTGGCCGGTCAGGCTGAGGCCGGCCTCGGCGTTGCGGCTGTTATCGGACTTGATGCCCGCGTCGATCACACCCTGGTTGATGATCTGCTGGCCTTCAACGGTAATGTTCCCGGCGGCGGCCAGGCTCTGCTGATTAACCAGCGTCTGGCTGCTAAGAATATCGACGTCACCGCCAGCGTAGGTATTACCGGTCAGCTCTGCATTGTCTGCGCTGATACGCAGGTTTCCCGCCGCGGCGGTATTGGACAACGTCAGTTGCCCGTTGGCATCAATCTGTATATCCCCAGCATGCGCGGCCAGGTCACCCGCCAGTCGCACGCCGACGCCTTGTTCGGTTCCAACCAGACGAATCGCACCGGCATACATGCCACCGAGTGCCGAGCTGTCCAGAGCCAGCAAGGGTTGGTCGCTGCCGTCATTGGCTTTGGCGGTGGCGGTAAGGGTATCGGCATCAACCACATTGCGGCCGGTGACGATATTCAGCTGGTTAGCATGCAGGTCGGCATTGATGCGTGCGCTACGGGTAATAAGGTCGAACTGATCGACGTTGGTGGCATTGAGGCCCGCACCGTGGATAAGGATTTCGCCGCCGTTTACATCCAAGGATCGCAATGCGCCCTGATCGATAATCGGTGTGCCAGTACTGAGCGTGACCCGGGGCATATTGATAAAGCCACAGCCGTCACAGGCAATGCCGTGCGGGTTGGCGACGATGACGCCAGCGGACTGCCCGGCGACTTCGGTATAGCCGCGCAGATGGCTGGGGTTCGAGCCAGTGATCTCGTTGAGAATCAGCCCGGCGGCACCCTGCTTGAGATTGCTGTTGCCGAGGATGATGCCGCCCAACTGGGTGCTTTGTGCGGCGCTGGTGGCGTTGTTGAGAATCAGCCCCTGCTGGTTGACGTTATAGTCGGTAAATTTATTGTGCGACAGGCCGCTGCCGTTGGGCGTGGCGATATTCACTATCGGCACACCGTTGCCGGCCTGACCCAAGCTGGTGTTACTGTTCGCGGCGGCATCCAGAGCCAGATCGGCCGCCAGACTGACGACCGGGTTGGCGAACAGGATCCCCACCAGCACGGTGGCGACGTTCTTGAACAGCGGGCTGCGCGTATCCATGGTATTCATCCCTGAAGAAGACATCAGAAGAACAGACTGAGACGGAAGTAGATCGGGTGCTCATCGCGGCCTATCGCATCCGGGCGCGACAAGGAACGGGCCAGCGTCACGCTGGCCGCCAGATGTTTGCCGCGCGCCGAGAATTCCAGCGCATTGCCGCTGAGCCGTCCGCGCTGGCCGGCGTTGTAAGATGTGGCGCTTATGACGCCGAGGTCATAGCCGATGGCGACCCCGTACTCCTGGAGCCATGGCGAGACCGCTGGAGCGGTGACGGCGCGGCGCCAACGCAGGTTGCTGCGCCAGTAAACGCCACTGTCCCCCGATAGAGATTGTTCCTTGAAGCCGCGCACGGAGGCCAGACCGCCAAGGCTGATGCGCTGCGGGCCAAAGAGAACGTCTTCGCTGCGCTGCCCGTTGACCAGGCTGTCGATACTGAAAGATTCGCCCAACCAGCTGAATGGCTGCAGATAACTGCCGGTGAGGCTGTACTTGTTATAACGCGCAACCGGATCACTGCCTCTGGGGCTGCCGGCGCGCTGAGCATCGAAAGCGCCGATACCCCGCTGCCAGCCCAGATCCAGGTTAACGAAGGCGTTGCCTATTCGCCGGCCATGGTTAGCGCCCAGTTGCAGCTCGCTGAGGCGGTTGCTGGAACCTTCGAGCAAGGAGCTTTCGATATAGTTGCGGGTGCGCAGATGCGCCAGTCCGGCTCGGAGCGCACTTTTGCCAACGCTGTCGCGGTGCATCACGCGTTCTACGCTGAGTTGATGGCGCTTGCTCTCACCGTCAGCAACAAAAGAAAACCCGGACGCCTGGTTGAGCGTGCGGTAATAGCTTTGGCTATAGCTGTAGTCAAACGTCCACCAACCATACGGGACGTTATAGAACAGGCTCTGGCTGGCTGAATGACGCCAGTAATCACTGACTGCGTCTTTGCCGCCCTGCACACGCAATTGATCGGCAAGCCCAAGCGGACTATCCCAGACCAGTGACGCATCCCACTGCTGTTCGCCGGTGCTGCGCTGGCCGTCGTTATGACGGCCAAGCGATACGTGCCACGGCTTGCTGCGCTCGCCCTTGAGCTGAACCCGACTACCGCCTACCTCCTCTCCGGGTAGTAATTCGAGTTGCACCTGGCGGGATGGCAGACGGGCCAGTTGATCAACCAATTGTTCAACTTCCCGTAAATTGAGCAACTCGCCAGGACGCCCGGGAAAGCCCATCGCCAGTTCCCGGTCAGAAGCCAGGGCGGAGCTGTCCAGGCCTTCGAGCCGTCCCTCCACAACCAGCACGTTCAGCTCACCGTCGCTCAGATCCTGTTGCGGCAGGTACGCCCGGGTGGTCACGTAGCCGCGATCAAGGTAAAACGCAGTAACCGCCTTGAGTACGTCATTCAACTGGCTGGTACCCAGACAGCGACCTATGAAAGGTGCCAGCAACTCTTGTTGCCTGGCCGGGTTGATTAGAGTTGCGCCCTCAAGGCGAATGCGCTGAATGTCAAAACAGCGCAGCTCATCCCCATCCGGGGCGGGCTCCAGATCAGGCGTTTCGCCAGGCAGGTTGCGCAGCTCCTCAAGACGGCGCTGCTGCTCTTCAAGCAGGCGCTCCTGACGCTCACGGATCAGATCAAGATCGCCGGGTGTCTGGGCGAGGGAGAAAAGGGGAAAACACAGGCAAAATGCAAACACGACTGCTGACGAGCGCATCGGTGATCCTTCCGTGGACAAACTACTGAACAACCCAATGCGGCGGATTATCCAGCCCTGATGCCACCGCGCCAGCACTAGAGGCCGACGTTGTGAGACAGGTCTCGTTTGAACACAAAATAATCAGAAACCGATCAACGGAGTTGCCTGGGCCTTTTATCTCCAGGCAAGGCGAAGATGGACGGTCTACACGCTTGGTTCAGCCGAGGGAACTCCCCCCTCAGTTGCTCTCGAGGCCTCAGCAAACGCTTGCATAGAAGTCATGGTACGCTGTTCAGCATCCCGCCCAGACAAGGCTAGTCCTGATCGATATCAGACCAACTCAGGCCATTCATCTCGAGGAAAATATCGATGGTGACGGGCTTCAGATGGCATTGAATGGAAAAAACCAAAGGCGCATTTGTATTTCTTGTAGCAAAAGGCGCCTCTGTTATACAGATCGGTTCTGATTTTCTGAGTAAAGCCGAGTTGCGGCATGCCTTGGCTGCGCGCCTGGAATAGGCCCATAAGAGAGATCTGAATCCAGATAGCAAAATCCCGCCACAAGAGCGGGATTCGGCATTTCCGAACCGGCTACACCTCACACCGTATGCAGGTACCACATATACTCCAGATCGGAGATGGTTCTTTCGAACTCTTCCTGCTCGCTTTCCTTGCACAGCACAAAAACGTCCAGATACTCCTCGCCGATGTATTCCTTCATGACCTCCGAGTGCTCCAGCAAACGCAGGGCGTCGCGCAGGTTGGTCGGCAGTGAGGCCTCGTGTTGATCGTAGGCGTTGCCTTCGGTCATCTCCGGCGGCTCGATCTTGTTGGTGATGCCGTAGTGGATCGCCGATAGCAGCGCAGCCATCAGCAGGTACGGATTGGCATCAGCGCCAGCCAGACGATGCTCGATGCGCATGGATTCCGGATCGCCGCCCGGGACGCGAACCGCCACCGTACGGTTGTCGATACCCCAGGTTGGCGCGCAGGGCACAAAGAAGCTGGGGCTGAAGCGCCGGTAGGAGTTGACGTTCGGGCAGAGGAACGCCATATATTCGGGGAGTGTTTTGAGCAGACCACCGATCGACCAGCGAAGGGTGTCACTCAGGCTGCCGTCGGGGTTAGGCGAAAAGATATTGACGCCATTCTCATCTACCAGGCTTATATGCACATGCATGCCGTTACCGGCCTGATCGTAGTAAGGCTTGGCCATGAAAGTGGTGTCCATTTCATGGTCATAGGCGACGTTCTTGATCACGCGTTTGAGCAGCACGTTATAATCACAGGCCACTACCGGATCATCGACGTGATGCAGATTGACCTCAAACTGACCTGGCGCGGATTCGGCCACAATGGCGTCAGCGGGGATGCCCTGCTCATGGGCAGCTTCGATGACGTCCTGGAGAAACTCGGCGTATTCGTCCAGATCATCCATGGAATAGACCTGCACCGAATTCGGGCGCTTGCCTGACATGGGTGACCGCGGCGGCTGCGGCCGGCCGGTGATGTTTTCCTGATCAATCAGGTAGAACTCCAGCTCGAAGGCCGAGACCGGCTTCAAGCCCAGCTCGCTGAAACGCTTGACGATGCGTTGCAGCACATAGCGCGGGTCTGCAAAGAACGGTGTCTTGCGGTCCAGTTCATACATGGTCATTAGCAACTGACCTGTAGGACGCTTTTGCCAGGGTTCTATATAAAGGGTACCGGGTATCGGCAGGCAGATCCTATCAGCGTCGCCTATTTCCAGGCCCAGCCCTGTCTCTTCGACAGTGGTTCCCTGGATATTCAGCGCGAAGATCGAGGCCGGCAGTGCTATGCCCTTTTCGAAAGCCTTCAGCAAAGCTGAGCGATCGATGCGTTTGCCGCGGACTATACCGTTCATGTCGGCGATGAGAAGATCGATAAAATGGATTTCCGGATGCTCGGCAAGAAATGCCTCAGCTTCCTGGACACTGACTGGCGCAGCAAGGGCCACAGTATCCGCTCCGGCTTGGGGTTGCATGGGTTGTCACCTGTTGTTTGTAAAATATATCAATCACGATGGTTCTATGGTCAGAGTAAATCTGAAAGGCCACAGCGAGTCAAGGGAGACAACGGCGCTCAACATTAGTGCAGCATGCACCATTTTTGGCCTTCGCAGCGCTTTTACAGGCTTCTCGGCCGCTCGGAAAAACAAGTCAGGGTGGTTTTTGTGTTAAGTATTTTTTGCTGCTATTGTATAAAAAATTGAACAACAATACTCACATGTACGTTATTCACTACAGACGCTAAACCATGTCAGCCGAGCTCAAGCCTCTCATAGGAATCTCCTGCTGCACCGATAAAACCGGGCTGCATCCCTTTCATATAGTCGGGGAGAAATACATCCTCGGCGTGGTAAACGGCGCCGGCGGGCTGCCCCTGCTGATTCCGGCGCTGGGTGATCGGCTGGACGTCGACCAACTGCTCGATTCCCTGCATGGCCTGATGTTCACCGGATCACCGTCGAACGTCGAGCCACATCACTACGGCGGCAGCGCCAGCGCCGAAGGTACTCGCCATGATGCCCAGCGCGATGCAACCACCCTACCCCTCATCAAGACCGCCATCGAGCGAGGCGTTCCAGTACTCGGCCTGTGCCGTGGCTTTCAGGAGATGAACGTGGCCTTCGGCGGCACCCTGCACCAGCGGTTGCATGAGCTAGAGGGCTATATTGAACACCGCGAAGACAAGACCCAGCCGGTAGACGTGCAGTATGGCCTGGCGCACGAGGTTCATATCGAACCGGGAGGTCTACTCTATGAACTGTCAGGCTGCAGTTCGGCGCGCGTGAATTCCCTGCATACTCAGGGAATTGATCGCCTGGCGCCGGGACTGCAGCCTGAAGCGACCGCACCTGACGGGTTGATCGAAGCCTTTTCGGTTACCCACGCTCCCAATTTCGCGCTAGGCGTGCAATGGCATCCAGAATGGAAGGTTGAAACCAGCACTTTCTATCTGTCGATATTCAAGGCGTTTGGAAATGCCTGCCGGGCACGCGCGGCACAGAGGATTTTATGAATACCATCGAAGCATGGCTGAAGGAACGCAAGATTACCGAAGTGGAATGCATGGTCAGCGACCTGACCGGCATTGCCCGCGGCAAGATAGCACCGACGCTCAAGTTCATTTCGGAAAAAGGCATGCGCCTGCCGGAAAGCATCCTGTTGCAGTCGGTAACCGGTGACTATGTTGAAGACGACATTTACTACGAACTACTCGACCCTGCCGATATAGACATGATCTGCAAACCGGACCCCAGCGGGATCTACCTGGTGCCGTGGGCTATCGAGCCAACCGCGCAGATCATCCATGATTGCTATGACAAAAAAGGCAATCCAATCGAGATGTCGCCGCGCAACATTCTCAAGAAGGTGCTCAAGCTCTATGAAGAAAAGGGCTGGCAACCCATCGTTGCGCCGGAAATGGAATTCTATCTGACCAAGCGTAACGAAGACCCGGACTTGCCGTTACAGCCGCCTATCGGCCGCTCGGGCCGCCAGGAAACCGGCCGTCAGTCGTTTTCCATCGACGCCGCCAACGAATTCGATCCGCTGTTCGAAGACATGTATGACTGGTGCGAGGCCCAGGGGCTGGATCTCGATACGCTGATCCATGAGGAAGGCACCGCGCAGATGGAAATCAATTTCCGCCACGGTGACCCGCTACATCTGGCGGATCAGATCCTGGTATTCAAGCGCACCATGCGCGAGGCGGCGCTCAAGCACGATATAACCGCCACCTTTATGGCCAAGCCGATCACCAATGAGCCGGGCAGCGCGATGCACCTGCACCAGAGCATTCTGGATCGCGAGACCGGCAAGAACATCTTCTCCAATCCAGATGGCTCCATGAGCGATCTGTTTTTGCATCACATCGGCGGTTTGCAGCGATACATCCCCGAGGTGTTGCCACTGTTTGCCCCCAACGTGAACTCGTTTCGGCGCTTTCTGCCAGACACCTCTGCCCCGGTCAACGTGGAATGGGGCGAAGAAAACCGCACCGCCGGATTGCGCGTTCCTGACTCCGACCCGCAGAACCGTAGGGTGGAAAACCGCTTGCCAGGCGCCGATGCCAACCCGTATATCGCCATCGCCGGCAGCCTGCTCTGCGGCTATCTGGGCATGGTCGGCAAGATGGACCCGTCAGCTCCCGTTACCGGCCGCGCCTACGAGCGACGCAACCTGCGCCTGCCCTTCACGCTGGAGGCCGCGCTCGAGCGTATGGAGCAGTGCAAGGACATAGAAGAAGTCCTCGGCGAGAAATTCTGCCGCGGCTACGTCTCGGTGAAGCGCGTCGAGCACGAGAACTACAAACGGGTGATCAGCTCATGGGAGCGTGAATTTTTGCTGCTGAGCGTTTAACCGCACGATCATCAAAGCGCCCTCGCTGGGGGGCGCCCCAGTTTCAGCTTCGCATTGCAGCCCATCGCAGGCGAAGCAAGGAAGTAGAGGAACAGGAATGACCAATGTGACCAAACACAGCACCGCTGAGCTCCAGGCGATGGACGCCGCACATTATCTGCACCCTTTCACTGACCACAAGGACCTTGGCGCACGGGGCACTCGCATCATCGAGCGTGCCGAGGGAGTGTATCTATGGGATACCGACGGCAAGCAGATCCTCGACGGAATGGCCGGCCTCTGGTGCGTGAATATTGGCTATGGCCGTACCGAACTGGCGGATGTTGCCTACCGGCAGATGCGCGAGCTGCCCTACTACAACAGCTTCTTCCAGTGTACCAACCCCCCGGCCGTGAAGCTGGCTGCGGCCATCGCTGACATAGCGCCAGCCCACATGAACCATGTATTTTTTACCGGATCGGGGTCTGAAGCCAACGATACGGTGCTGCGCATGGTACGCCGGTATTGGGACCTCAAGGGCAAGCCGACCAAGAAAACCATTATCGGGCGGGTGAATGGATATCACGGCTCGACCGTGGCCGGAGCCAGCCTGGGCGGTATGTCGGTCATGCATGAACAGGGCGACCTTCCCATTCCCGGCATAGTGCACATTGCCCAGCCCTACTGGTATGGCGAAGGTGGCGACATGAGTCCCGATGAGTTTGGCTTGTGGGCAGCGCGGCAGCTGGAAGCCAGGATCGAAGAGCTGGGCGAGGATCAGGTGGCGGCTTTTATAGCAGAACCAATCCAGGGCGCCGGAGGCGTTATCGTCCCCCCCGTTACCTACTGGCCTGAGGTCAAGCGCATTCTGGCGAAATACGACATTCTGCTGGTGATCGACGAGGTTATCTGCGGCTTCGGCCGGACCGGCGAGTGGTTCGGCAGCCAGTATTACGACCTCAAGCCCGATCTGATGCCCATCGCCAAGGGCATGACCTCAGGGTACTTGCCAATGGGTGGGGTCATTGTCGGCGACCGCGTGGCCAATGCGCTGATCGACGACGGCGGCGAGTTCTTCCACGGCTACACCTATTCCGGTCACCCGGTTGCCGCGGCAGTGGGGCTGGAAAATTTACGGATCTTGCGTGACGAGAAAATCGTCGATTACGTTAAGAACGAAGCGGCACCTTATTTGCAGAGCAAAATAGCCGAGCTGGCAGCGCATCGGTTGGTCGGCGAGGTGCGGGGGGTCGGCTTGCTCGGCGCCATTGAGCTGGTCAAAAACAAGGCCACACGCGAGCGCTTCGCCGAGAAGGGCAGCGCCGGGTCTTTGTGCCGGGATCTTTGCGTGCGCAACGGGCTGGTCATGCGGGCCGTTGGCGACACCATGATCATGTCTCCACCCTTGGTGATCAGCCTTGCGGAAATCGATGAGCTGGTTAAAAGAATCAGGCTGTGCCTTGACCTGACAGCGGAGCAACTGGGTATCTGATCTGGTTCGGGCCAGTGCTGCTCCGACGTGGAAGGAAACGACCGGACATTGTCCGCACCCGTTAACGTTGAATGGATGGAGAGCTGAATGATGAACAAGCATTTGAGCAGCACCCTGCTGGCCGTCGCCACCGCGGTTTCTCTGTGCACGGCAGCCCAGGCACAAGAAGTTGTGAATGTTTACAACTGGTCTGACTACATCGCTGAAGACACGCTGGCGGATTTCGAGAAGGAAACTGGCATCCGTGTGGTCTATGACGTATTCGATAGCAACGAGGTGCTGGAAGCCAAGCTGTTGTCGGGTAGTTCAGGATTCGACATTGTGGTGCCTTCCAACCAATTTCTGGGCAAGCAAATCAAGGCCGGCGCCTTCATGGAGCTGGACCGCAGCAGATTGAAGAACTGGGAAAACCTGGAGCCCTCGTTGCTGAAAGCGCTGGAAACCAATGATCCGGGCAACAAATATGCCTTTCCCTACCTATGGGGCACTACCGGAATCGGTTACAACGAAGCCAAGGTAAAAGCAGTACTCGGCGAGAACGCCCCGGTCAATTCCTGGGATCTGGTATTCAAACCGGAAAACATGGCCAAGCTGGCTTCCTGCGGCGTGGCCTTTCTGGACGCACCGGCAGAGATCATTCCCTCCGCCCTGTTCTACCTCGGACTCGACCCGAACAGCACCAACCCAGAGGACTACGCCAAGGCCGAAGAGCTGCTACTGAGCATTCGCCCGCATATTTCCTACTTTCATTCGTCAAAATTCATTAGCGACCTGGCCAACGGCAACATCTGCGTCGCTGTCGGTTGGTCCGGCGACATCATTCAGGCCGCAGACCGGGCCGAAGAGGCCGATAATGGACATGAAATCAGTTACGCCATCCCCAAAGAGGGCGCAGCCATGTGGTTTGACATGATGGCCATTCCCAGGGACGCCCGTAACGTCGATAACGCCTATGCTTTCATGGACTATATTCTGCGCCCCGACGTTATCGCCGAGATCAGTAACTATGTCGCCTATGCCAACGGCAACGAAGCCTCCAGACCCCTGGTGGATGACGAAGTGCTGAACGATCCGGGGATCTATCCGAGCGACGAAACCTTGAATAAACTCTTCACGCTGGCTGAGCTGCCACCCAAGGTCGAGCGTGTGCGCACCCGCGTCTGGACCCGGATCAAGTCTGGCCGTTGACAGGAAGCCGAACCCGCCGGGTCTGTGACCCGGCGCCCAAGAAAGAACAGCCCAGGCTAAACGCCACATGGGGCTGCCACAGGAGATACCATGAAGCATCCAATACAAAAAAAGCTGTTGGTCCTGACGACTGCCGCCCTGTTAGGGAGCGCGATCAGCGCCCAGGCTGCCGAAGAGTTGAAGATATTCAACTGGTCTGACTACATCGCCGAAGACACCATTGCCAACTTCGAAAAGGAAACCGGCATCAAGGTTACCTACGATGTCTATGACTCCAACGAAGTGCTCGACGCCCGCCTGCTGACAGGCCGCTCCGGGTTTGACATCGTCATTCCCTCCAACCACTTCCTGACCAAGCAGATTCAGGCCGGCGTCTATCAGGAACTGGACAAGAGCCAACTGCCCAACATGAAAAACCTGGACCCGGATCTGATGGCCCAGCTGGAGACTGTCGACCCGGGCGCTGCCCACGCGGTTCCCTACATGTGGGGTACCAACGGCATCGGCTATAACGTCGACAAGGTAACGGCAATTCTCGGCGAAGACGCGCCGGTCAACTCGTGGGATCTGGTATTCAAGCCTGAAGTCGCCAGCAAGCTTGCCAGTTGCGGCATCTCCATGCTCGACTCAGGGGACGACATGATGACCTCTGCGCTGGGCTACCTGGGGCTCGATCCGAACAGCACCAAGACCGAGGATCTCAAGAAGGCCGAGGAACTGCTGTTGAGCGTGCGTGACTCGGTCAAGTATTTCCATTCCTCACGCTACATCAGCGACCTGGCCAACGGCGACATCTGCGTGGCAGTCGGCTTCTCCGGTGACGTGTTCCAGGCAGCTGCCCGCGCCGAGGAAAGCGAGAACGGCGTCAATATCGCCTATACCATTCCGAAGGAAGGAACCCAGCTATGGTTCGATATGATGGCCATTCCCAAGGATGCACCCAATCCGGAAAATGCTCACACCTTCATCAACTACATCCTGCGTCCTGATGTTGTCGCGCCGATCACCGATTACGTGGCTTACGCCAACCCAAACAAGGCTGCCAACGAGTTGGTCGATCCCGAGATTCTCAACGACCCGGCCATTTACCCCACCGACGAAGTGATGAAGAAGCTGTATGTCGCCGAGCCCCGCCCCCTGGCGGCCCAGCGCATCGTTACTCGCTCCTGGAATCGCGTCAAATCCGGACAGTAATGCCTTGCTGGAGGGCTGTCGAAGGGCAGCCCTCTTCGCAACAAACACCAACAAGCTGGTTCGACGCTAGTCTGGCGAAGCAGTAAAAAAGCGGTACAGCGTTATTCGGAGAAGATTATGGTGGGTGCAGCAGGTGCCATGAAACAAGCCATGGCCAAGGCGGAACCGGATGAATTTGTCAGAATCGAGCGCATCAGCAAGCGCTTCGACGAGGCTCTGGCTGTGGATGATGTGAGTCTCACCATCAATCGCGGCGAGATTTTTGCTCTGCTTGGTGGTTCCGGGTCCGGCAAATCGACCCTGTTGCGCATTCTGGCTGGCTTCGAACGCCCCAGCGAGGGCCGAGTTTTCCTCGACGGTCATGACATCACCGATCTGCCCCCCTACCAGCGACCAATCAATATGATGTTCCAATCCTATGCGCTGTTTCCGCATATGACCGTGGAGCAGAACATTGCCTTCGGGCTCAAGCAGGACAAGCTCAGCAAGGCCGAGGTAAACGCCCGGGTTGCTGAAATGCTCAAGCTGGTGCATATGACCGAATATGCCCGGCGCAAACCCAACCAGTTATCCGGCGGCCAGCGCCAGCGCGTAGCCCTGGCCCGCTCTCTGGCCAAAAGTCCCAAACTGTTGCTGCTGGACGAGCCGATGGGCGCGCTGGACAAGAAGCTGCGCTCGCAGATGCAGCTGGAACTGGTCGAAATCATCGAGCGTGTCGGCGTGACCTGCATCATGGTAACCCACGATCAGGAAGAAGCGATGACCATGGCTCAGCGCATCTCCATCATGCACCAGGGCTGGATTGCCCAGACGGGCACGCCGATGGACATCTATGAAAGTCCCGCCAGCCGACACGTCGCCGAGTTTATCGGCAGCGTGAACATATTCGAGGGTGAGCTGACGGCCGACATGGAAGATCACGCGATCATCGATTGCCCGCAGCTGGATCGCCCGATCTACATGGGGCACGGCATCAGCACCCGCGCGCAGGAGCGCAAGATCGTTTATGCCCTGCGGCCGGAAAAGGTCTGGGTCAGTCCGGAAAAACCCGAGCAGCAATACAATTGGGCGCATGGCGAGGTGCACGACATCGCCTACCTCGGCGGTCATTCGGTGTTCTATATCAAGCTGGACAGCGGGCTGATCGTGCAGGCTTTCTTCGCCAATTCGGAGCGGCGCCTGCCGCGCATGACCTGGGAAGACAAGGTCTATATCAGCTGGGACGACGACGCCGGGGTGATACTCCACTCATGAACAAGCTGATCTCTCGCATCACGCCGGGCGGGCGCTTCTGGGTCATCAGCGTCCCCTATCTGTGGCTGTTTCTGTTCTTCCTGGCACCCTTCGCCATCGTGCTCAAGATCAGTTTCTCTGCGGCGGCAATTGCGATACCGCCCTACGAGCCGCTCTTCCAGTATGTCGAGCAATCCCTGGCGATAGCACTGAATTTTGGCAACTACATATTCCTCAGCCAGGACTCGCTGTATTTCGCCGCCTATCTGGGGTCGATCAAGATAGCCTTCTTTTCGACCCTGATTTGTCTGGCGCTTGGCTATCCGATGGCCTATGCCATCGCCCGATCTCCCAGGGAAAAACAGCTGGTCTATCTTTTGCTGGTAATGATGCCGACCTGGACGGCCATTCTTATCCGGGTCTATGCCTGGATGGGCATTCTAAGCACCAACGGCTTGCTGAATTCGGCGTTGATGTCGATCGGTCTTATCGACACGCCGATGCAGATTCTGAATACCAATACGGCGGTGTACATAGGCGTGGTCTATGCCTATCTGCCGTTCATGGTGTTGCCGCTGTATGCCAACCTGGTCAAACACGACCACACATTGCTGGAGGCCGCGATGGACCTGGGCGCCGGTAAGGTCAAGGCGTTCTGGAAGGTCACCGTACCGCTGTCCAAGAGCGGCATCATCGCAGGCTCCATGCTGGTGTTTATCCCGGTGGTGGGTGAATTCGTTATTCCGGAACTGCTGGGCGGACCGGAAACATTGATGATCGGCAAGATTCTCTGGCAGGAGTTCTTCAACAATCGCGACTGGCCGGTGGCGTCTGCCCTGGCAATTATCATGCTGGCGATCCTGCTGATTCCTATCATCCTGTTCCACTACAACCAGTCCAGGGCCATGGAGAGAAACGCATGAATACGCGGCCGACATTCTCTGTCTTCATGCTGTGGGTGGGGCTGGCCTTCATCTACATCCCGATGATCATCCTGGTCATCTATTCATTCAATGCGTCCCGTCTGGTGACCGTCTGGGGCGGCTGGTCCGTGCACTGGTATGTCGGCCTTCTGGACAACACCCAGCTGATGAGCGCGGTCAAGCGCAGCTTGCAGATCGCCTTTTTCACCGCCACTGCGGCGGTCGCGCTGGGAACCCTGGCGGCGTTCGTCATGACGCGCATCAAGCGCTTTCGTGGCCGCACCCTGTTTTCCGGCCTGGTAACCGCGCCACTGGTCATGCCGGAAGTCATCACGGGGTTGTCATTATTGCTGCTGTTCGTCGCCATGGCGGAAGCCGTTGGCTGGCCGGCCGAGCGCGGCATGATGACCATCTGGATCGCCCATACGACCTTCGCCACCTCCTATGTAGCCATTGTTGTGAGCGGGAGACTCGGCGAACTCGATCAGTCCATCGAGGAAGCGGCCATGGATCTTGGCAGCCCACCGTGGAAAACCTTTCTGCTGATTACAGTACCCATGATTGCGCCATCGATTGCCGCGGGCTGGCTGCTCGCCTTCACGCTATCGCTCGATGACCTTGTGCTCGCCAGCTTCGTCTCCGGTCCCGGCGCGACCACCCTGCCCATGGAAGTCTTCTCGTCAGTACGGCTAGGCGTCAAACCCGAGATCAACGCCATCGCCAGCGTAATCCTGTTGGCGGTATCACTGTTTACCTTGCTGGCCTGGTTTATTGCCCGCAGCGCCGACAAACGCGCGCGCGCGCCGGCGCCGGATGATGCGGCTACCTAGACGTCGAATCGATGGAGCGAGATCAATCCTGACCAGCCCGCCAGTTTCTTCTATCACCTAGCCCGAGAATGACCTGGCAAATCAGGTTAGGATAAGGCTAACCGACCACGCGGGCTTGATCCGCGTGGTCACCGTTCCTGCCTAGGAGAGCCGTACAGTGTGCAACCTGGTACCTGCCGTAGATCCCGACGGCCTGCTTGAATACTCCGTCGTTTTTACCGACCGCTCGCTCAACCATATGTCCGGCGCCTTTCAACAGGTCATGCGCGACATTTCCACCACCTTGAAGGAGGTCTACCAGGCAGCGGCCGTTGCTGTGGTTCCTGGCGGCGGCACCTATGGAATGGAAGCGGTGGCGCGCCAATTTGCAAAAGACAAACATTGTCTGGTCATCCGCAATGGCTGGTTCAGCTATCGCTGGACGCAGATTTTCGAGATGGGACAGTTACCTTCACTGGAAACGGTCATGAAGGCGCAACAGACCGAGGCGGGTGATCAGGCGCCCTTCGCGCCGGCTTCCATCGAAGAAGTCACCGCCGAAATCCGCCGGAGCAAACCCGACCTGGTTTTCGCGCCGCACGTGGAAACCGCCTCTGGCATCATCCTGCCTGACGACTACCTGCGTGCCGTCGCTGATGCCGTACATGAGGTGGGCGGTTTGTTCGTACTTGACTGTATCGCCTCGGGCACCGTCTGGGTCGACATGCAGGCCTGCGGAATCGACGTATTGATCAGCGCCCCGCAGAAGGGCTGGAGCGCCTCCCCTTGCAGCGCGCTGGTGATGCTGAGCCGGCTGGCGGTCGAACGCATTGCCGACACCACCAGCAACAGCTTCGCCTGCGATCTGAAAAAGTGGCTGCAGATCATGCAAGCCTACGAGAACGGTGGCCATGCCTACCATGCAACCATGCCCACGGATGCATTGAGACAATTCCGCGACACCATGCTGGAAACCCGCCGCTATGGCTTCGCCAAGGTCAAGGAAGAGCAACACCAGCTAGGCCGACAGGTACGCGAGCTGCTGGCTGGCAAGGGCTTCCGGAGCGTGGCGGCGCACGGCTTTGAAGCGCCAGGGGTGGTGGTCAGCTATACCGCCGACGAAGGCATTCACAATGGCAAGGCGTTCGGCGCGCTGGGCCTGCAGACCGCCGCCGGTGTACCGCTGATGTGTGACGAGCCGGCGAATTTCCGGAGCTTCCGCGTGGGACTGTTCGGTCTGGATAAATTGCAGAATATCGAGCGGACCGTGGCCAACCTCAAGCAGGCTCTGGAGAAACTCTGACAACTGCCAGACCCAGGCGCGCGATCCGTATCCATAGCGGAACGTGCGCCTGGGAGCTCACGAGGTTACTTGGGCGGATGCGCGACGATCTCTTCCATTTTCAGGCCCGTAAGCCCATGAATGGTGCGCCAGAGGTAGAACAGTATGGCCATCATCATGATCATGGACGGGATCGCGATGGTCGGGTAGCTGACCAGAGTCATACGCCCCAGCTCTTCGTTGAAGGCCGAGGTGCCAGCCGGGCTGACCACGATCCATTTCGCCAACGAATAATTCATTACCGATGAAAAGAAAAACGTGCCCGCCAGAAAATAGGTGGCCTTGAGCAGCCGCTGTTCGAAAACCTCCACCAGACCACGTTCCTCAAGACGCTGATTCACCCGCTGCACATTCAGCACCCTGTCGTTGTAGATCAAGGTGCGGATAAGCGGAAACCGGGTCCGTGTGGAAACAATCACGGCGATGCCAATGAGCCCTGGCACAGCCGCCTCCTTTATCGCCAACCACTGGGGATCGAGCTCCAGCAGGCCGATGCCGCCGGTCAGGATTACACTGACCACACCCAGCACGGCGATAAAATTGAACTTGCGATAACGCAATAATTCGAACAATCCCCAGCAGACAGGGAAGGCCAGGGCGAGAATCAAAGCCTGAGTGGCACCGAGGTCATCCTCTGCGCTGTATTTCATCAGGATTACTGACGGAATGAGGATGCTGACCAGCACATCCACCAGAGGGCGTGGCTTGTGCTGGGGTACTGGTTGGCTTATCGGGTCAGTCATAATTTCTCAAATAGTATCTTTGACGTTGTTCATGATACAGGTGCAGCAGAGGGCCGCCTCACGTGGAACGCCCATATTGATGCAACATGCTTCAGCATCTGCTCAGGCAGTCGTACCCATGATGGTATAAACCAGATAGCCGGTATAGCCGACGTAGGCCGTCATCAGCAGAGAACCCTCCACGCGGGTGACCTGCCCCTGCCTGCCGCGCCAACCGATGCACATAATCAGCAATGCCACCGTCAGCGCCGCCATCACCACCCAGTCGCGATACAACACAACCGGCTCTACGGAAAGCGGCATGATACCCGCAGCGAGGCCTACCACCGCGAGCGTATTGAACATGCCTGACCCGATGACATTGCCCAATGCCAGATCGTGTTCGTTCTTGCGGATGGCTACCAACGCGGACGCCAACTCGGGCAGAGAAGTACCGACCGCAACGACCGTGAGCCCGATAATCAGATCACTCACTCCCAAACCCTGGGCAATATATACAGCGCCCCAGACCAGAATGCGCGAGCTGATTATCAACAGCACCAACCCGACTACCAGCCAGATGACTGCTTTTTTCAAGGGCATCGCAGTGTCTTTGAGTTCAGCGGCGTAATCGCTCTCCAGCGAATCGCCCCGCCCCTTCATACCCTGGAAAACCGACCAGCCCATCAACAGCAAAAACGCGCCCAGAAGCACCCAGGCATCGTTGCGGCTGAGCATTCCGTCCATTAATTGAAAACCGGCGAGAAAGGTAATGGCGAGCAGGATCGGCAGCTCCTTGCGCACCACCTGGGAATGCACGGAGATGGGGCTGATGATCGCCACCAGGCCGATAATGAGCGCAATGTTGGTGATGTTGGAGCCGTAGGCGTTACCCAGTGCGAGGCCGGGATTGCCCTGCGATGCGGCCAACACGGACACCACCATTTCTGGTGCCGAGGTACCAAAGCCGATGATCAGCATGCCGATCAGCAAGGGCGGCATGCCTGCATGCGTCGCCGTAGCCGAAGCGCCGTCGACGAACTTGTCAGCGCTCCATACCAGTAATACAAGCCCGAAGATGACAGCAGCGATGGCCATTAACATAATGCGAAATCCGTTGATTCAGGGACGCCCATTATGGTCAAAGACATTCGCGCTGTCATTGTCTGGCCCCGGCTCCGACGCAGTCAGCTAGCAGCGGATAGCCTGCGCTCCTCTTCAACCAGTTCCTTCTTTGACAGCTTGCCGACCGGCGTCCTGGGCAACGCATCGCGAATTTCCATGGCCTGCAAGCGCTCGTGCTTGCCCAGGCGCGGCTCAAGAAAAGCCTGCAATGCCGCGAAATCAAATGCCTCTGCGCCAGCCTTCAACTTGATGAAGGCCTTGGGCGCCTGGCCACGGTAGGGATCGTCCACGCCTATCACCGACACCTCCTCGACCGCGGGGTGCTCGTAGATCGCCTCTTCGATGACCCTGGGGTACACGTTGTAACCGCTGCACAAAATCATGTCCTTGGTGCGGTCGACGATATACACCCAGCCATCCTCGTCCATATAACCTATGTCACCGGTGCGCAGAAAACCGTCCTGCGTCATGGCCTCGGTGGTCGCATCGGGGCGTTTCCAGTACCCGGCCGTCACATTCGGTCCGGCAATGCACACCTCGCCGTGCTCCCCTGGCGCCAGGCTGGGCGCAGACCCGTCCAGCGCGACGACTTTGATGCGCACCCCTGGCACCGGCAAACCACAGGAGCCAGGATGCGGTGCGGCTTCCTTTGGCGTGAAGGTGCCGCAGGTGCTGGTTTCGGTCATTCCCCAGCCCTCACGCAATGCACAGCCCGCTACGTCCTGGTAGCGCTGCTGCACATCCAGGGGCAACGGCGCGCCGCCGGAGTTGCACATCTTGAGCGACGTGAGATCAAGCTGGCTGGTCAACGGATGGGCGAGCAGCCCGATGAACATCGTCGGTACCCCAGGGAAGGTGGTGATCCGGCTGTTGTGAATTTCACGCAGTACCGTTTCTGCGTCGAAGCGAGGATGCAGATAGACCTCGGCAGCCAGACGCAGACTGAACAGCATGTTGATCATTAGCGCATAGATGTGAAACGGTGGAAGGACGGCCAGCACGCGCTCTTCGCCAGGGGCCAGGGAACTATCCAGCACCTCCCTCAGCTGGGCACAGGAACTGGTCAGATTTCCATGGGTCAGCATCGCCCCTTTGGGCGCACCGGTGGTGCCGCCGGTGTATTGCAGCACCGCCAGTGCAGTGCATGGATCACCTATCGGGTGCGCCTCAAACGCACCGTCATTGGCCAGCAATGAACCAAAACTCTGGCAGGTTTCGCCATATTCGACCGCAACCGACGGGCCCAATTGCCCGCCTTGGCTGTCGCTGACCGGACCGCAGAACTCGGTCAGCTCCCCTACTACCAGTCCCCTCAGTCGCGTTTCCTGAAGCAGGGCGGACATTTTCGGATAAAAAGCGGCGAGGCCCAGGGTGACCATGATATCGGTCTGGCTGTCCTCGATCTTGTGGGCCAGGGTGCGCTCGGCATCCAGTGGCGAGTAGTTGACTACCGTTCCGCCCGCGCGAAGCACGCCAAGGAAGGCGATGAAATGGTGGGGGCAATTGGGCAGATACAAACCCACATGCACGCCGGGACCCACGCCCAGCTTCTGGAACCCGCACGCGGCCCGAGCCACCAGGTCAGCCAGTTGTCGATAGCTGAGTTTGTGGCCCAGGAAGTCGATGGCCGGGTTATCCGGAAACTCGGATACCGCCGCGTCCAGCAGTTCCCAGACCGGTCGCGGTTCCAGGGAAGCGTCCCAACGAACGTTTCCGGGGTAAGACTTCAACCAGCGTAGCTCTGTATTCACAATCGACTCCCGTAACCATCTGTTCCTGTTTGCACCTTTGGGTCAAAACTAGCGCGCCGGTGCCTTGTCGGGAACACATATCCATTGCGCATATAGGCAAGCATAGCCGGCAGTGGCGAAGGGCAGCCCGATGCGCGATAGACGTTCATTTTGCAACAGGCATTTCCCATGGCAGCTATTGCCTGGAGGCCCCGCAACGGCTATACAGGACAGCTATTTGTCCGACTGAGACCCTCCATGCGCAAGCGTCTTGTTCCAGTACTGATCATCGCTCTCGGCGTGATTGGATTTATCGTTCTGAAAGCGACCCGTTCAGTGCCGGAACCGGTCACGCCACAAGAACGCAGCTGGCGGGTAGAGACGTTGCAGATTCAGCCCGATGCGTTTCAGCCCAGCCTGACCCTTTACGGTCAACTGGAGTCGCCCCTGCGCTTCACCAGCATGGCGCCGATGGCCGGACGAATTGCCCAGCTACCCGTCAGGGATGGCCAACTGGTAAACCAGGGCAGTTTGCTGGTGGCGCTGGATGATGCTGATATCGAGCCAAGGCTGCAGCAGGCCCGCGCCGAGGTGGCCGATATCGAAGCGCAACTGGCCAGCGCTCGCACCGAGCATGCCAATGACCTCCAGGCGCTGGATCTGGAGGAACGTATCCAGGCCAACGCCACGCGCGCGCTGGAACGCATGCAGCAACTGGTGACGCGGGAACTTGCGCCACGGGCGGAGCTGGAAGCCGCTACCGATGCACAGGACCGGGCGGCGCTGACGGTAGCCATCCGGCGACGCAGCATCGAAGCCTATCCAAGCCGCCTGGCCAGTCTGGAGGCGCGCCTGGAAAGTGCCACCGCTGCGCTGGACAGCATGCGCCGGGACGCTGAGCGCAGTCGTTTCAACGCCCCGTTCGACGGCGTGGTCGGCGAGGTGCAGGTGGCCGAAGGCGATCAGGTTGCAGCCAATGCGCCGCTGCTGGATTTCTATCCGTTGCACGGCATGGAGCTACGCGCAACCGTGCCGCAGATATACAGCCAAGCCCTGGTCGAAGCGTTGGCAAGGGGTGAGACACTGTCCGCGACCACCCTGGAAATGGATCCCCCTTTGCAACTGACGCTGCGCCGCATCGCCGGGCAGGCCGATGCGCGGGGTGTCGAAGCATTGTTTACGCTGGACCAGCCGCATCCCGGACTGCGGGTCGGTAACCTACTGGCTATCAGCGTTGCCCGGCCCGCCCGCGACAATAGCGTGGCCCTGCCCTACAGCGCCATTTATGGCAACCGAACCATCTACCAGTTGGTAGAAGGGCGCATGCATCGGCTGCAAATAGAACGTGTCGGCGAGATCCTGATGGAGAGTGGCGAGCGCTGGGTGCTGGTCAGTTCGTCGGATCTGGCGCCAGGTATGCAAATCATCACGACCCACCTGCCCAATGCAATGCAAGGTCTGCGGGTCGACGCCTCAGCGCCAGCTGCCACAAGCACTGCGGAGCCTGGTCGATAATGGAGCGTCCTAGCCTCGTCGGGTTCTTTGTCAGACACAAGGTAGCGGCCAATCTGCTGATGCTGGTGATGGTAGGTGCCGGGGTGCTGGGCTTGATGCGCATGAACATCCAGTTCTTCCCGACCTTCGCCCTGGATTTCGTCACGGTCAGGGTGGTGTGGAGCGGTGCCGCGGCCGAAGATGTCCAGCAGGCGATTACCCAGCCTCTGGAGGAACGCCTGCGCAGCATCGAGAACCTCAAGACGATGACCTCCACCTCAGCCCAGGGCGTCTCCAGCATTACCCTTGAATTCAACGAAGACACCGACCCAATCGTGGCGCTGGACGATGCGCGGCAACAGGTGGACGACTTCCGCAATCTGCCGGGCGATGCCGAGCGACCGGTGGTAACCCGCGTGGCGCGCTACGATCAGATAGCCAACGTAATACTCTACGGCCCCTTTACCGACCATGAACTGCGCAGCCTGGCCAATCGCCTGGAAAGCGACCTGCTGAATCGCGGAATTGACCGGGTGGAAATTCGCGGCCTGCCAACCCAGCAGATCAGCATAGAAGTGCCCAACGCCCGCTTGCGGGGACTGGGCATGTCGCTGGACCAGATTGCTGACCGGGTCGCCGCGGAGTCGCGCGACTTGCCCGCCGGCCAGGCTGGCGAGCTGGACTCGGCAAGGGAGTTGCGCGCCGTCGAACAACGCCGCGCTCCGGAGGAGTTCGCCAACCTGCCATTGCAACCAGGCGATGGGAACTATCTCCGTCTGGGCGACGTAGCGACCATTCGCCAGGAAGCCATGCGCAATCAGGGCCAGCTTTTCTACCAGGGCTTTCCCGCCGTGGAGATGGTCCTGCAGCGTGCCGAAGACGGCGACTCCCTGACGTCTGCGGCTGTTCTCAACACGTGGCTCGATGAAGTCGACGCGACCTTGCCTCCGGGCCTGGAAATCCATGTGTATGACCAGGCCTGGCAACTGATCAACGACCGCATCGGGCTGCTGGTCAGCAATGGTCTCAGCGGCTTGATACTGGTTCTGCTGCTGCTCTATCTGTTTCTGCCCGGACGGGTGGCGCTATGGGTTGCGGTGGGCATTCCGACGGCCTTTCTCGCCGCGCTTGCGGTGTTCTGGCTGATCGGCGGATCGATCAACATGATCTCGCTGTTTGCCCTGATTATGGCGCTGGGGGTGATCGTGGATGATGCCATCGTCGTCGGCGAGGATGCCGATGCGCATTTTCGTAGCGGAGAGCATCCGAGCCGGGCCTCGGAGGGCGCCGCCAATCGCATGCTCTGGCCGGTAGTTGCCTCTTCGCTGACGACCATAGCCGCGTTCATGCCTCTGCTGATGGTAGGCGGAATCTTCGGCAATATTCTGGGGGATATCCCCATCGTGATGATCTGCATTCTCATCGCTTCGCTGCTGGAATGCTTTATCGTGCTGCCCCACCATCTGCGCAACGCTTTCAAGCCTTTAGCCCGGCAACAGAGCAACAGCCCGAGCTGGGTGCGCTCCGCCACCGGCCGTGTTGGCGCAGTGCGCAACAGCTTCGACCACTGGTTTGATGGGTTTCGCCAGGGGCGCTTCCGCCGATTCAGCGAACTGTCCCTGCGCAATCGCGGTGCAACCCTTGCCTGCGCCCTGGTCAGCGTAATCCTGAGTGTGGGCTTGATCAGCAGTGGGCGCATCGGTTTCAGCTTCTTTCCCACCCCCGAACCGCAGGTACTTAACGCCAGCGCCAATTTCGTCGCGGGGACCCCCAGAATCGAAGTGGAGCAGTTTTTGGAACATCTGCGGCAGACGCTCAATGCCACCGAAGCAGAACTGGGCGGCGATCTGATAGAAACCGCACTGGTGCGCCAGGGTGAAGTAACCGGCGCCTCCGGCATCGGCAGAATGGGCGACCAGCTAGGGTCCATCATGATCGAACTGGTGTCGCCCGATCATCGGGAGGTCCGCAATCAAACCTTCATCCGTGCCTGGCGCGAGCGCATCATCTTGCCAGCGGGTATCGAACGCCTGAGCATCACCGAGAGGGTCGCCGGACCGCCGGGCAAAGAGGTGAACATCCGCTTGACCGGTGAAGATCCGACACGCCTGAAGGAGGCCGCAGATGCGCTCGGGGTGATGCTCTCGTCGGTGGATGGCGTGCTCAGTATCGAGGATGATATGGCCTGGGGCCGAGAACAGCTGATATACAGCCTGTCTCCCTATGGCCAAGCCCTGGGCCTGAGTACCCAGAGCCTGGGCCGACAACTACGCGCGGCCTATGACGGCCGTCTCGCACAGATTTACCAGCAGCAGTCGGACGAAATCGAGGTTCGGGTGCAACTGCCCCGCGCCGAGCGTCAACAGCTCGCCAGCCTCAGCGATCTGAGCATCCGCCTGGATGACGGCCGCTTTGTGCCGCTGAATCAGGTCGCTACCTTCAGCACTAGCCAGGGTTTCGAAGCATTACGCCACGCAGAAGGACAAACCGCGGTCGAGGTTACGGCCGATCTGGACCCGACCCAGACCACAGCAGGCGTCGTGCTGGAAACAATAAGCCCAGCCCTGCCCAAGCTGGCAGCTGACTATAATGTGCGTTACAGCTTTGAAGGCCGCTCTGCGGATCAGCGCGACACCATGGCCGATATGCGTACCGGCCTGGTGATCGGGCTGTTGTTGATGTATTCGGTTCTGGTATGGGTGTTTTCCTCATGGACCACCCCCCTGATTGTCATGGCGGTTATCCCGCTGGCCTTGGTGGGAGCGCTACTGGGTCATTGGGTCATGGGATTGAACATGACCATACTGTCGCTGTTCGGCCTTTTCGGCCTGTCCGGCATCGTGGTCAATAACTCCATCATTCTGGTGAGCTTCTTTCAGCAGCAACGCAAGCTGGGCATGGCAATTAACGAAGCGCTCAGCGAAGCGGTCGTGCAGCGATTGAGGGCGGTGCTGCTTACTTCGCTGACCACCATCGGCGGGCTGCTACCGCTGCTGTTCGAGACCTCATTGCAGGCGCAGTTTCTGATACCCATGGCCACCTCCATCGCGTTCGGCCTGGGTTTTTCCACCGTTCTGGTGCTGCTGGTAGTGCCCGCGTTGCTGTCGGTGCTGGAAGGGTACAAGGAACGGAGGCTGGGCAATCGCTCCCTGGAAACGCCATAAGCGGAGGCACACCTTAAAGATGTGCCCCTCGCTGATTAGAGCTGGGAAGGGTTAGGCTGCTTTACGGTGTCGAGGGTTTTAGTGATGGCGGCCACCGCCGCGCCAATATTGCTCAGCTCGGCTGGCAGGATCATGGTGTTGTTGGTCTTGGCCAGCTTGCCGAACTCAGTAACGTACTGTTCCGCGACCCGCAGAGCCACCGCATCCTTGCCACCCTGGGTATTAATGGCTTCAGCCACCAGGCGCAAACCTTGAGCCGTGGCTTCGGCGACCAGCTCAATCTGTTTCGCCCGGCCCTCGGCCTCGTTGATCTGACGCAGCTTGTCGGCTTCGGACAGGTTGATGGTTTCCTGCTTGATACCTTCGGACACGTTGATCTTGGCCTGACGCTCGCCCTCGGACTGGGCCACCACCGCACGACGCTCCCGCTCGGCGCGCATCTGCTTTTCCAGGGCGTCAAGGATTGTCGCTGGTAGCTCAATGTCGGCGATCTCGTAACGCATCACTTTCACGCCCCACGGCCCCGCGGCCTCGTCCAGCGCCTCAACTACCTGGGTATTAATTGCCTCGCGCTCTTCGAAGGTCTTGTCCAGCACGATCTTGCCCACGACGGAGCGCAGGGTAGTCTGCGCCAATTGCATCGATGCGTAGCGATAGTCATTGATGCCGTAACTCGCTGCCTTGGGATCTACCACCTGCAGATAGATCACCCCGTTCACCACCACCTGAATGTTGTCCTTGGTTACGCAGGCCTGACGATCAACGTCTATCGCTTCTTCCTTCAGCGTGTGCTTGTAGGCGATTCGGTCAACAAAGGGGATTAGCAGGTGAAAGCCAGCGTCCAGTGTCTTGGTGTATTTACCCAGCCGTTCCACCACATAAGCCGACCGCTGAGGCACGATCTGCGCCGTTTTTGCCAAGGTAATAACAACCAGGGCCAGGAAGGCCAGTGACACCATTGTTGCGATTTCCATTTCTTTTCTCCGTGTGTAGTGAAACTAAAGTCTGGGGGCTGATCGCTGGGCGGCTACCTTGAGAAGGATGCCCCGGTGCGACAGGACCCATGCTGCATCGCCGGCCTTGAGCGGCTCTTCGGATTCAGCGTCCCATTTGGCACCATTGAGCTGCACATCGCCATGACCCTGTTCGAAGTCGGTCAGCACCTTTACCCGGGCGCCGACAAGATCTCCCGCGTCTGGCTCGCTGGTGGCTCGATCAGAAACATCGCCCCGCAGCCAGCGCTTGAAGTGCCTACGCAGTGCAAACAGCGCCAATGAGCTTACCAGGGCAAAGCACAACAACTGCGCTGCGATCCCATCAAGCAGGCCAAAGAACGTCAGCCCGCCTACAACCAGGGCGCCGATGCCGAAAAAAATTGCCACTATTCCAGGCGCCATGAGTTCGGAGACCAGCAGCCCCAGACCCAGTACCAACCAGAAACCGTAACTGCTGATTATCCCAGCCATATCCATAGATAGATCCCTCTGATGAACCCCTGCGGGCGGCGCAACTCAATCCGCAGACTAACAGATTGCTCGAACCGACGGGAGCCAACCCACGATTGCAGCGCAGCAGACACACACCCTCTACGCAGGCAAGGAGTGAACCTCCATTCGTCGGATAATTAAAATGAATAAGATCATGCCAGAGCGGGTGACTTAAAGGTCATTTTCCATACATAACAGTCAATCTCTTTCTCCGAGGATTGTCATCTGTTCTTAACAAAAAGCTGTGTCTATGCTCCCCGGAGCGTGCTCATAGCGAGCAGCAGTCGCATAACAAAAATAACACCTAGACACAGGAACGCCTATGTACTCCAAGACGCGTATATCCCTTGCGCTGGGGCTTGTCGCCTCGGTCGCTGTCTGTAGCCAGGCCCAGGCCAACTACACCCAGACCCAGTATCCCATCGTTCTGGCCCACGGCATGCTGGGCTTCGACAGCATCCTGGGGATCGATTACTGGTTCGGCATCCCCGCCGCCCTGCGCAGGGACGGCGCCCGCGTATATATCACCGAGGTCAGCCAGCTCGACACCTCCGAGAAGCGCGGCGAACAGCTGCTGCGCCAGGTGGAGGAAATCGTGGCCATCAGTGGCAAACGCAAGGTCAACCTGATTGGCCACAGCCACGGTGGTCCCACCATTCGGTATGTCGCCGCGGTGCGGCCCGATCTGGTGGCGTCGGTTACCAGCGTCGGCGCCCCGCACAAGGGATCCAAGACGGCTGACTTCATACGTAATGTACCGCCGGGCTCAGCCGGTGAAGCGGTCGTGGCGGGCATCGTCAATGGTCTCGGCTCGCTGATCAATTTCCTTTCGGGCAGCCGGTCGACCAGTCCGCAGAATGCCCTCGGCGCGCTGGAGTCGCTGAACTCCCAGGGTGCGGCCCGCTTCAATGCCCGCTTCCCCCAAGGCATACCCACATCGGCCTGCGGTGAAGGGGCTTACAAGGTAAACGGGGTGCGCTACTACTCCTGGGGCGGTACCAGCCCGCTGACCAACGTATTCGACGTATCGGACATCCTGCTGGGCGCCTCGGCCGTACCCTTCGGTTTCGAAGCCAATGACGGTCTGGTCGGACGCTGCAGCTCGCATATGGGCATGGTGGTCAGGGACAATTACCGGATGAATCATCTGGACGAGGTAAACCAGACCTTCGGCCTGACCAGCATATTTGAAACCAATCCGGTGTCGGTTTACCGCCAACATGCCAACCGGCTGAAGAACGCAGGTTTGTAATCACCGGCCGACCCGAAAGGGTCGGCCTGCCTTTGTCCGCAAGCTTGGGTCTCGCTATGAAAGCGCTTGTTTACATTCCATTTCTGGCAAGCACGCTGTTGCTGGGCTGGTATCTCATTAGCCCCGATGGCGTCACGCCGCAAGCCGAATCACTGGTACGGGCACCTGCTGCGCCAGCGGATGCGCAGGTCAGTCCATTGCCCACTCGGTCCACCGTGTCAGCGCCCTCTGCCGCTGTTACAGCGGAGCCTCCCTCGCTGCGCGGCACCGACATAGATGGCACCCTGGAAACCGATACCCAGGGCAATCTCGTCATCACTGGACAGATACGCAATCTGTTCGATTATTTTTTCAGCACGGTCGGCGAGGTCAGCTTCGGGGAAGCCGCCCATCGGATTCGCGCCTATCTCGCAACGCGTTTACCAGAGCCCGCTTTAGCGCAGGCCGAGGCGCTCCTGCAGAATTACATCGATTACAAGGCCGCCGTTGCCGAACTGGAAAACGAGTTTCCGGTGATAGCAGACCTGGATGCCATACAACGCCGAGAAGAGGCGGTACAGCGGCTACGTGCCAGCCTCTTCAGCCGCGAGGCCCATGCGGCATTCTTTGCCTCCGAAGAGGTATATAACAGTTTCACCATGGAGCGTATGGCAATTCTGCGCGATGAAACCCTGGCGGAAGACGAGAAATCCCGACTGATCGAGGCCCTGCGTCAGGAACTGCCTGACGACATGCAGGATCTGCTGGTGCCTCAGTTGCATCAAACCCTGAGCGCACAGACCGCGGCTTTGCAAGCCGAGGGTGCCGGGCCGGGGGAAGTGCGCCGGTTACGCATGTCATTGGTCGGGCCCGAAGCAACCGGCCGACTGGAATCGCTGGATCACCAGCGCCAGCAGTGGCAGCAACGTCTGGACAATTTTGCCAGCGAACGTCGGGCCATTCTGGATTATCCCGGCCTCGCCGATTCCGACAAGCAGGCGGCGATTCGCGACCTGATGAGCCAGCACTTCGAACCCAACGAACAGACACGGGTTGCCAGCCTGATGGTGGATGACTGAGAGCGGCTGACAGACGTTGAAACAGCTTGGCCAGCAAGATGCTGAGCGTGCGTCCATACTGGTGCTTTGCCAATCAGCTTGGGAGGCCACCATGCGCGCCGATGAATATCTCAAAAAGAAAGGACTGGACGACGACAACGAGGAGCTCAAGGACACCAGCCTCAAGGGCAAATCCCTTGAACGGGCAACCCATCCAGAAGCACCCAAAGCCGGCACGCCCCATGACTGGGAAGACTGGGAAGCCTTCAAGGCCAGCGAGAAGAGAAAGGAAGAAGCCGGGACCAAGGATTGAGAACGCTACCGGTGCGTACGGCTGGTCTCGGCGCCTTGCTGCTCGTCGCCTGGAATACCGCGGCCGCTCAGTTGGTAACGGCCCCCCAGGACATTATTGAATGGGAGGTCCGGGAGTTTTCCGGTGCGACCCGGTACCGGCTGGAAACCGATGACGGGCAGGCGGTCGTGAAGGCCGAGTGCCAAAACGGCGCGTCGGCCCTGTATCACCAGTCAACGGTAGACCTGACCACTACTCCGGTTCTGCAATGGAGCTGGGGGGTTTCAGGCGTCTTTTCAGGCATCGATGAGACCAGCAAAAGCGGCGATGACTATCCGGTACGCCTGTATGTCGTCAAGGATGGGGGCTTGTTGCCCTGGCGCACCAAAGCGGTGAACTACGTCTGGGCCAGCAATCAGCCGCAGGGAACAGGCTGGGCCAACCCTTACGCAAGTCAGGCCTGGATGCTGGCCCTACAGAGCGGCGTGCCGGAACAGCCTGGTGCCCTGGTTATCGAACAACGCAACGTGCGCGCAGATTTTCTCGCCTTGCATGATGTGGATCTGACCAGTATCGACGGCATCGCCATCATGACTGACTGTGACAACAGCGGTCAGCCCATTGAAGGTTGGTATGGAAGCATACGCTGGCTACCGGCTACTTCTTCATCCACACGTCGTTAAGCAGGATATATTGCCCCTCGGCGGTGCGCTCGATAGCTTTCTTGCCGGCAATCGACTCCACGTCCCGCGGCTGAATCCCGTTTTCTCGAGCCAGACGCTGGTATTCGCTACGCCTGGCCTGATTGATCTGCTCGGCGATCTCGGCAGCATTGCCCCCAGGCGTTACGACGCCCAGGTAGCCGTCCGGTCGCTCGCCCAGGTAGCCTGCACTTTTGGCCGCCGGTAACGCCGCCATGGCTTCGTTCAGACTCAACGCCATCGCTGGCATGCTCATCGCCAATGCCAACAGCAGACCGCCCAGTCGAATAGTCATACGCATGCCTTTCTCCTTCTAGAACAAGCCGCTGGATTCGCTGAACAGCTCATCCAGTTGCTTGTCCACCTTGATATAGATCTCATGCTGAATTTTTACGTTCAGGTTGATATTGATTGGTTCGCTGGGTGCAGCCAACTGCACAGTCGGCGTGCACCCCGCTAATATCACCACAGCCGCCGCTGATAACAGACGCCAACGCATGTGGCCTCTCCTTCTCATGGTTTCAGGCGCCGCTGCAACAAGCGTTCCTGCACCCGTTTCTGAATAATGTCGCTTACTTGTCCGCTCAGTTGAAGGCTGGCAAGCAAGGCGGGTATGTCTTCTTCCAGGCGAATATTGAAGTGCACCGGTCGACCTTTTTGCAGATCGGGATTGCTGCCCTCCAGACGCAGGCCGAGTATGAGCATACCCTCCTCGCCGTAGTCAACCTCGCTTGACAGCACCGTATAGCGGAAATCATCCAGCGCCAGGGCCACCTCCCGCATGCCTGGGTTGCTTTGGGCCAGCTCGGTAAGCTTCTGCGAACGGTACTGGAGCACGCCGCCCGGCTGCCGCGCCTGCACTGCGCCCCCCTCGATCTGTAGTGTGCCGTCGGTAAGGGACACCGGAAGACGTCCGTCCAGCGTTCCACGGCCACTTAGCCCTTGCGCTGGATAGATCTCGAAAAGGCTGGCCAGTTCGAGCCCCTCCATGGCGACGGTCAGGTCGAGGGTCGTCTCGCCCAGATCCAGTACACCCGGTTCCAGGCTTAACTGGCCACCCAAGAGCGCCATGCTGGCCCGCTCGATATCCAGGCTGCCGTTGGCAAAGTCATTGACCGATCCCCGATAAGCGCCGCTAAATCTAACCGGACCGATGGGTATGCCAGTATCCAGTGCCGCCACGTCCAGCCCGGGCGTCGTCAGTGTCAATTGGTCGTTGCGCAGGTTGATCAGCAACGCAAAGGTCAGACCTTCAAAGGTCGCGCGATCATAGATTCCAGCGACACCCGCGACCTGTACGCGACCCGTAAGCTCATCCAGAGCCGGTCCGCCAGAGACTTCGAAACGCCCGCCTACCCTGCCGGTGCCAAGGGAAAGCAAGGCAGGCCAGGCGGAAAACGTCGCGGCCAAGGGATTTGTCGCACGTAGAAACATTTCCTGTAAGGTGATTTCTGCCTGCCAGGCCTGCTCATGCGGCCAGGCAAAATCCGCGTCCAGTGCCAGGCCACCAGCGTTGGCCACCGAACCAGCCCAGGTCAGGCTGGCCGGACCCTGCTTGAGCTGTCCATTGACCGTCCAGCCCTGAGTTCGCAACATGGCATGCGCCAGGGCACTCGCGGTCAGTTGCATTTCAGACTCGATCTGCACGCCAGCGGGGTCGTCAAGGGGCAGGTCCAGCGTCAGCCCTGGCAACGCCAGACGCACCTCTTCACCGTGCAATCCAAGCGCCTGATCGCTAAGCTCGTCCACTGTGACAAGCGCAGCCTGCCCCAGGGTCAGCTCCAGCCGCTGCCGGGTCAGTAGCCCTTCGAGCGGCCAGACCAGGCGAAATCCCGTTAGCACCGTACCAGCCAGTTCCAGTTGCTGACTGCTGATAGTCACACCGCCCTGTTCCAGCTGAATCTGCCAGGCAGGCCGGCTGATGACGTTCAGACGAGCCTGGATCTCAGCGTCCACCGGCCCTTCTACCGAGGCATGCAAGCCCAACGGAATACTGTTGAGCCAGCTCAGCTGCGTAACGGGGTCGGGTTGCACTTCGACGGTCAGGGCGACGGGGCGCAGGTCGGCGGGCATGTCATCCAGCAACGCCAGCGTCGGCTGCTCTATGCGTATCTGGCCGGCGCCCTGACGCAACAACCATTGCCCTTGATTCCCTTCAAGCTCAATACTCGCAGCGCCCTGAACATGCCCAATCTGCCGCAACGGCCAGGGCCTGGGCAATGATATCCGAGCATTAAGCGCCACCGTTCCTTCCAGCAAATCGAGCAGCTTATCAGGCGGTTTTCCCGGCACCAGGGACCACTGGGCGTCGATCTTCCCTCCTTCAGGGAGCCTGTCAAAGGGCAGCGCGCCGGGGTTTAGCCAGGGCTCGATCAGGGTCAGCAGCCAATCCGAGGGAGGCCATCCGGGTACGGTCAGCCGGCCCTCCCAGCGCATTGCCTTGCCCGTCCCGCTCCAGAGATGGTGCAATTGCAGCGCTGGGCTATCGGCCACTTCCACTTCGCTGTTGAGCTCAACCCGCCCAGCGGCGCGGTTTAGGTCGGTGGTCCATACCAGGGTCTGGCCGTCTGCCTGGAGGTTGATTTCTGCCGTTACCCTTCCGGTTTCCGGTGAATGGCGCAGGCTAGCGTGACCTACCAACGTACACCGTTGGTCCTGGCAGGGAACGCCTAACTGAAAGGACTCGACAGCCATCCGGTGCGGTAGCCAGGTGAGCGCGCTGAACCAGTCGGCGGGATCGGTCTCTTTATGTAGTTCAGCGTCGGCGTCGGGGGGTGCGCCACTGGCGGAATCACCCAAGCCAGCCCCGGGTTGCTGATTGACAGGAGCGTCTTCTGGCTCCCAATCCATATCCAGTTCGCCAATATTCAACACCTGCAGCTTCGGACCCGAACGCCAGATCAGAGCCACCCGCAGATCCTTGACGGAAAACTGCATCTGGCCCTGCCCTGCGTTATACAAACCGGTAACCTGAGCGACGCTCAACTCGCGGCCCGACCACCGGACGCCTTGCCATTCAAGTTGCTCGACCCCGGCCTCCAGCAGCATCCGCTGGGCTGTCTGAACCGCAAAAAATCCGGCCAGCATCAACAATGCCACAACTACGATCAGGATCCGGAACGCAGTCCGCATCAGCTATTCTCCCCATTGCTTTGAGGTCAGGTTAGCATGCGCCATAGTGTTGCCTTGAAAATACCCGCCCGCTTTCCAGATAGAGATGGATGAGATGAACGCATCGTCAAGGACCCGCCTCACCCGCCGCAGACGTCGGCCGTTTCGTGCCCTGCTGATAATTTTCCTGCTGATCTGGGCGGCTCTGGCCATCTACCAGGCAAACAAACCCTTGCCCCAGGGGTTTTCGGTTGAAGGGCCACTCCGGCCGGCGAACGACCTAGCCATATTGATAGACCAGACCTACGTATCTGCGGCAGGGGAGCAGGTCAGCGAGCAGGAGATATTCGATGAAATTTTCAGGCTGATCGAACAGGCCCGACAGTTGGTGGTGGTCGATATGTTTCTGTTCAACGAATTCGCCAGCGAAAACAGTTATCGCCCACTGACCGAACAACTGACCAGCGCCTTGCTCAAGGCCCAGAACCGCAATACTGACATTCAGGTGCTGCTCATCACCGATCCGTTCAATCATTTGTACGGCGGCCTGGAAGCAGCGCACCTGCAGCAGCTGAGCGAGGCTGGCGTGCAGGTCATTTCAACCGACGTGAATCGTCTGCCGGCGTCCAACCCCCTCTGGTCAGGTTTCTGGCAACTTTGCTGCAGCCTGATCGGCAACAGCACCGAAGGCGGCTGGCTGCCCAATCCCGTGGGCGATGGGAAGGTCACGCTGCGGACCTACCTGCGGCTGCTGAATTTTCGTGCCAATCATCGAAAAACGCTGGTAGTCGACCAGGGGGACGACTGGGTCGGCCTGGTAACATCGGCGAACCCGCATGATGCCAGCAGCCAGCACACCAACAGCGCCATCCGCTTCAGCGGCCCTGCTGCGCTGGACTTGCTGGAAACCGAACGCGCCGTGCTGGCCATGTCGGGCAGGAGCGTTGGCGCCAGTTGGCCCGAACCACCAGCGGCCCCGGCCACGTCGCCCGCTGACGCTGTGCAGGTGCTCACCGAAGGGGCTATTCAGACGGCCCTGCTGGACATGATCGAAACAGCCAATCCCGGTAACCGTCTGGATATCGAAGTGTTCTATCTTTCTTCACGGCAGATCATAGACGCATTGATTGAGGCCCACGGGCGCGGCGCACTGGTAAGAGTTTTACTCGACCCTAACCGAGACGCCTTTGGCCGCAAAAAGATCGGTATCCCTAACCGTCAGGCGGCCTGGGATCTGCACAAGGAAGGCATTGAAGTACGTTGGTGCCATACCGAGGGTGAACAATGCCACCGCAAATGGGTGCGCCGCGATGGGCCGGAAGGCCAGGCGGAGCTCATTGTCGGGTCAGCCAATTTTACCCGTCGCAACCTGGATAATCTGAACCTGGAAACCAGCGTGCGCGTGGTCAGCCAGCAGGGCCATCCAGCTATCGATACCGCTCGCAGCCAGTTCGAGCAGGCATGGATGAATGCTGACGGTAAACAGTACAGCCTGCCCTATAAGGCGTTTGCCGATCACTCCCAGCTCAAATACGTCTTGTATCGAGTGATGGAAGCGACCGGCATGTCCAGCTTCTGACAACCATGTCGCTCAGGACAGCTCGGCAAAGCATTTGGCGATGATATCCATCCCAGCCTGCACCTCAACATCCGTGGCAGTCAGCGGCACCAGGATACGGATCACGTTGGCGTACTGGCCGCACGAAAGCAGGATAAGGCCTTTTTCGCGGGCCTTGGCCACCACCTGAGCAGTCAGTTCTGCATCGGGCCTGCCTTCAGCGGTGAACAGCTCGCAGGCAACCATGGCGCCAGGGCCGCGTACATCGCCGATACGCTTGTCCGTAGCGGCGATCTCGTCCAGCCGACCACGAATCAGCTCTCCGAGTGTCCGGCTGCGCGCCAGCAGATTTTCTTCCTCGAACACTTCAAGCACAGCCAGGGCTGCCGCGCAGGCCAGCGGACTACCCGCATAGGTGCCCCCCAGACCGCCCGGTGCGATGGCGTCCATCACTTCGTCCCGACCACAAACGCCGGCCAGGGGAAAGCCACCGGCAATCGATTTGGCAAAGGTGGTCAGGTCGGCTGCCACACCGGTTTGCTCCATGGCAAAAAAAGTACCAGTGCGGCCAGCGCCGGACTGCACTTCATCCGCTACCAGCAGAATTCCGTGCAGATCACAGAGCGCGCGCAGGCGCTGCATGAATGCCGGGCTGGCTACATAAAATCCGCCCTCACCCTGCACTGGCTCGATAACGATCGCGGCGATGTCGCGCGGCTCGGCGTCGTTCTTGAATATGCGTTCGATGCTGGCGATCGATTCATCTTCGCTAACGCCATGCAGCGGGCAGGGGAATAATGCGCGGTATACGCCACCCGGCATCAGCCCCATGCCGGAGGAGTAGGGCATGACCTTGCCGGTCATGGACAAGGTCATCATGGTCCGGCCATGGTAGCCACCGGTGAAGGCGATGACGCCGGCTCGCCCCGTCGCAGCGCGGGCGATTTTGACCGCGTTCTCCAGCGCTTCGGAGCCGGTGGTTACCAGCAGGGTTTTCTTCTCGAAATCCCCGGGCACCAGCCTATTGAGCTTTTCGCATAACTCGACGTAAGGCTCGTAGGCCAGCACCTGAAAACAGGTATGGGTGAACTGATCCATCTGCCGACGCACCGCTTCGACCACCTTCGGGTGGCGATGGCCGGTGTTCAACACCGCGATGCCGCCGGCAAAATCGATATACTGACGACCCTCGACGTCCCACACCGTAGCGTTTTCGGCGCGCTGGGCAAAAATTTGATGGATCTGGCCCACGCCGCGAGCGACCGCGTTGTGCCGGCGCTGCATCAGGGAATCGTTGGTTTTGTTCATGGCTAGATGCCTCGGTTAGTGGGAAGAAATCTGCCCGGATTCACCGGATGTCAGATCCCACCCAGACACAGATATTTGATCTCGACGTACTCGTCGATTCCGTATTTGGATCCTTCGCGGCCCAGCCCAGAGGCCTTCATACCGCCGAAGGGCGCAAGCTCGGTGGAAATCAGACCCGTGTTGATGCCCACCATGCCGTACTCCAGCGCCTCGGCGACACGAAACACGCGGCTCAGATCGCGGGCGTAAAAGTACGCTGCAAGCCCGAACTCGGTATCGTTGGCCTGACGCACCACATCCTCCTCGTCGGAGAACCGGAACAAGGGCGCCAGCGGACCGAAGGTTTCCTCACGGGCAACCAGCATGCTGCTATCGACTCCACTGAGGATAGTCGGCTGGAAGAAAAAGCCGCCGAGATCGTGCGGCTTGCCGCCGATCAGAATCTGCGCGCCCTTTTCCGTGGCATCTGCCAGATGGCGTTGCACCTTGGCGACCGCTTCGGCATTGATCAGCGGTCCGGTGGTGATATCGATACCCGTCCCGTCGCCGACCTTGAGCTTTTTCACCGCCTCGGTCAGCTTGGTCGCGAAGGCGTCGTAGACGCTGTCCTGAACATAGATTCGGTTGGCACAGACACAGGTCTGACCGGCGTTGCGATATTTGGAAATCATCGCTCCTTCCACCGCCGCGTCCAGATCTGCATCGTCAAATACGATAAAGGGCGCATTCCCACCCAGCTCCAGTGACAACTTTTTCAGGCTCGGTGCGCACTGCTCCATCAGCTTGATACCGACGCCCGTCGATCCGGTAAAGGAGAGCTTGCGTACGATGGGGTTGGCACAAAGCTCACCGCCGACTTCCCGCGAGCGGTCCACGTCAGCGGTGATCACGCTGAACAGCCCTGCCGGAAGGCCGGCCTGCTCAGCCAGGGCGGCCAGTGCCAAAGCGGAAAAAGGCGTTTGCGGGGCGGGCTTCAATACCATCGCGCAACCGGCAGCCAGCGCCGGCCCGACTTTGCGGGTAATCATTGCGGCCGGGAAGTTCCAGGGGGTAATCGCCGCGGTGACGCCAACCGGCTCCTTTTGCACCAGGATGCGCTTGTCGGGCTGATGCCCAGGAATCACATCGCCGTAAACGCGCTTGGCTTCTTCGGCGAACCATTCGAGGAAGGAAGCCGCATAGGCAACTTCGCCCCGCGCTTCGCCCAGGGGTTTCCCCTGCTCGGCGGTCATGATTCGCGCCAGATCTTCCTGATGTTGCATCATCAACTCGAACCACTTGCGCAGCACCGCAGCCCGTTCCTTCGCCGTACGCTTGCGCCACGCTGGTTGCGCGGCCTGGGCTGCGACAATGGCGCGGCGGGTTTCGCCGCTGCCCATGTTCGGCACACTGCCGATTCGCTCCCCGCTGGCCGGGTTGCGGATGTCCGTGCGCGCGCCCTGATCAGCCTCGCACCAGTGACCATCAATATAGGCTTGTTGACGAAACAGATCGGAAGCACGAAGTTCCATGGGGAATCCTCTTGTTGTCGGCAAACCCAGTCACGCCGAGGCGTAACGCATTTGCAACATAGATGTTTGATATTTCAAACATGCTAAAGCCCGCAGCGCATGCAGGCAAGACCCCCACCAAAAAGAAAGCTGCAAACGGTTTATCGCAGTAGCCCGCGGCTAGCCTGAGTGATCAGGCTGCCGTTTCATTTTCGAATAATTCAGTTGGCCCGTGCTGATCTGCTTCAAGCAGGCCGGCCACACGTTGCAGACTAGCCAGCAGCATCAGTTGCTCCCAGTCGGCCAACCTGCCAAAGCGGTCAAGAAATTGGGTAGGCAGCAATGCCGGCTCAGCCTGTATGGCGGCCTGTCCCTTCTCGCTCAACGCCAGGTGCACCTTTCGCTTGTCGCTCTTGCTGCGAATTCGCTGAAGCAACTCTCGGTTCTCCAGGCGGTCAATGATAGTACTGAGGGTCGCCTGCGAGACGCTGACCTGCTTGGCCAGGTCGCCCAGCGTGCCTTCACCCATGGCTTTGATGCTGTGCAGAATCAGCAGTTGAATAGGCGTCAGGCCACTATGCCGACCAAGCCGTTTGGCGTGAATTTCACTGGCACGCTGCAGGCGCCTGAGTGAGAGATATAGATCGTGCATCATGTACATAGCGTTTGGCTCCCAGCGGCACACGCATTTGAGGAACAGCATTTTGCCACAAAGTCTAAATATTACAGTAGTAACTAGATTTGACGGCATCAGCGTAAAATAACCAGCTTGTAAGGCTTGTAATGCGGCCTGAAAGCCAGCTCAAGGCCTTAACATTACACCTAACTTACTTTGACATCAAAATAGTTGGCTGATTTAATTGTTCATCTTTTTTGAAATCGGTCATGCACCCTGGCCGGAAACGTCACCTTTCCTACAGGACGGACGACACTATGTGTGGAATTGCTGGAGAATTCCGATTCGACGGATCATCTGCCGAAATGGGCGCCGTAGAACGCATCACCCAACATATGATCAATCGGGGGCCTGACAGCGTTGGTCTCTGGTCCCAGGGCCCGGTAGGGTTCGGCCATCGCCGACTGAAGATCATGGACCTGCACGAGGCCTCCGGTCAGCCCATGGTAGACGCCGAACTGGGGCTTTCCCTGGTTTTCAACGGCGCCATCTACAATTACCCGCAATTGCGCACCGAGCTGGAAGCGCTCGGCTATCGATTCTTTTCTGGGGGCGATACAGAGATCGTTCTCAAGGGCTACCACGCCTGGGGCGAGGAACTTCTGCCCCGCATGAATGGCATGTTCGCCTTTGCCATATGGGAACGTGACGGCCGTCGACTATTCCTGGCTCGTGATCGCCTGGGCATCAAGCCGCTTTACCTGAACCGCACCGGCCAGCGTTTGCGTTTCGCCTCCAGCCTGCCCGCGCTATTGCAAGGCGGCGGAGTGGATACCTCAATCGATCCGGTCGCGCTCAACCATTACCTGTCGTTCCACGCCGTGGTGCCAGCCCCTCGCACCATGCTCGCCGGCGTCGAGAAGCTGCCGCCTGCCACCTGGTTGCGGATCGAAGCCGACGGCTCTCAGCAGCAGGTCTGCTGGTGGAACCTGGAATACGGTGCCCGTGCTGACGAACAGGACCTGAACTTTGATGACTGGCAAGACCGTGTGCTGGACAGCCTGCGCGCCTCGGTCAAGCGCCGTAACCTCGCAGCGGTCGACGTGGGTGTGTTGCTTTCGGGCGGTGTCGACTCCAGTCTGCTGGTCGGCCTGCTACGCGAAGCCGGGGCAGAGAAGCTGAAGACCTTCTCCATCGGTTTTGCCGATGTGCATGGCGAAGCTGGCAACGAGTTTCAGTATTCGGATCTGATCGCCAAGCATTTCGCCACCGACCACGACCAACTGATGATCCCTGAACAGGAGATCCTCAGCGAACTGCCGAATGCCTTCAAGGCGATGAACGAGCCGATGGTCAGCCACGACTGTATTGCCTTTTTCCTGCTTTCGAGGGAGGTCTCCAAGCACTGCAAGGTGGTGCAGAGCGGCCAGGGCGCCGATGAGATTTTTGCTGGGTATCACTGGTATCCGAAGGTGAACGAGGCGTCCGATCCGCTGGACGCCTACAAAAAGGCCTTTATGGATCGTGATTATGACGAATATCGCCAGACGGTGATGCCTTCCTGGGCGAAGCATGATTATGCCGGCGAGTTCGTGCGCGACCATTTTGCAATGCCTGGCGCCAGCAGCGGACTGGACAAGGCCATGCGCCTGGATACCACGGTCATGCTGGTGGACGACCCGGTGAAGCGAGTCGACAACATGACCATGGCCTGGGGACTGGAAGCACGCGTGCCTTTTCTTGACCACGAAGTGGTCGAGCTGGCCGCGCGGGTACCCGGCAGGTTCAAGCTCCCCGACGAGGGAAAATACGTGCTCAAGGAAGCGTCGCGCAAGGTCATCCCTGCGGCGGTGATCGACCGGCCCAAGGGCTACTTTCCGGTGCCGGGCCTCAAGTATCTGGAAGGCAGTACCCTGGACTGGGTCAGCGAAGCGCTGACCAGCCAGAGGGCCCGTGATCGGGGCCTGTTCAATATGGAATACGTCGACACACTGCTCACCGAACCCAAGGCTCATATCACCCCACTGCGCGGCTCCAAGCTCTGGCAACTGGCTGTGCTGGGCCTGTGGATGGATGCGCACGGGCTCTGATTATTTTGCACTTTCGGCACCCGTGGCGGTCTGGTTTGGACCGCCGGATGTTTTATCGCGCTCTGTAAAAGAGGAACGCCTCCGAATGACCAAACATCACCATCCAGACCAGCACCGGCTTCAGCGCGGCCAGGCGCCGACCTATGAAAGCATGCGAGCCGGACACGCCCAGCAGGGCGCGACGGACGACAATTCACCCGCAAGCGTCGCCATCGAATGTGGCTGGGGACGCCTGCTGATCGGGCAAACCTTTTCCGATTACGAGGTGCTAGCCAACGCGCTGCTCAATGAGCGGCCAGGCGAGCGCGATATTGCACTTTACGTTGCCGACCCCCAGGTCGTGTTGTCCTTTGCACCCCAGCACCTGTTTCTGGATCCGTCCGACACCCTGCGGTTGCGGTTCAGCGACTACCGCCCGCCACGGGGCGCACCCCGCGGATTCGTCATTCGTCGGCCCCAGGATGAGGCAGACTGGAACGCCATAAACGTGCTTTACGGAACGGCAAATATGGTCAAGGTGGACCCGACGCGGATTACCGCGCGCGAGGAAGGCGGGCCGAGTTACTGGCTGGCCGAAGATGACGACAGCGGCGAAATAATCGGCACCGTAATGGGCCTGAACCACGCCAGGGCGTTTCACGACCCGGAAAAAGGCTCGAGTCTTTGGTGTCTGGCCGCCGCCGGACAAACACTGAGAGTCGGAGTGGGCGAGGCGCTGGTGCGCCATCTTGTCGAATACTTCATGAGCCGCGAGTGCAGCTATCTTGACCTGTCGGTGCTGCATGATAACCAGCAGGCGAAGGCACTGTACCGCAAGCTGGGCTTTCGCAAGCTGCGGACCTTTGCCATCAAGCGCAAAAACAGCATCAATCAGTCGCTGTTTATCGGTCCGGATACCGACCGGGAGCTGAACGCCTACGCCCGCATAATTACCCGGGAAGCACGCCGCCGCGGTATCGAGGTAAAGGTACAGGATGCCCAGGCCGCCATCTTCGAGCTCACCCAGGGCGCACGCCGCATCCGTTGCCGTGAGTCACTCAGCGACCTGACCAGCTCCGTGAGCATGACGCTGTGCCAAAACAAGAAGATGACGCATCGCGCGCTACAACGCCACGGCCTCTCGACCCCGACATTTCAACTTGCGGCCGACGAGCAGGCCAATGCGGCCTTCCTCGCCGAACACCAGGCGGTGGTGGTCAAGCCAAACGACGGCGAGCAGGGCCAGGGCGTGGCTGTCGATATACGTGACCCCAGGGAGTTGGAGGAAGCCATTACCGCGGCCCGCCACTTTGACAGTCAGGTTTTGCTGGAAAGCTATCACCCCGGCCAGGACCTGCGGATACTGGTTATCAACTACGAGGTGGTGGCCGCTGCCATTCGCCGCCCGGCTGAGATTTGTGGCGATGGCGCAAAAACCATAAGCGCGCTTATCGAAAAGCAGAGCCGCCGTCGACAGGCCAGTACCAGCGGCGAAAGCAAAATCCCCATGGATGCCGAAACACAACGCACGGTTGAATCACAGGGATATTCTCTGGATGATGTGCTTCCAGCTGGCCAGGCAATGTTCGTAAGGCGCACGGCCAATCTGCATACCGGCGGCATTCTGCTGGATGTTACCGAGATCCTGCATCCGCGTTTGAAACAGGATGCTGTACGGGCCGCTGAGGCATTGGAAATCCCGGTGGTGGGCCTGGACTTCATGGTCCCCGCTGCAGACCAGCCGGACTATGTCATCATTGAAGCCAACGAACGGCCTGGGCTGGCCAACCATGAGCCACAGCCCACAGCAGAACGCTTCATCGATCTGCTCTTCCCGCTCAGCCGTACCCATCCGTGAGCGGGGGCAAACGGAGGTCATTAATGCACTATAGTCACCAAGGCCCCGACATGGCCTTTCTCGAAGGCACCCTGCTGGAAATGCTGGCGATTCCCTGCCCGACCGGTTTCACCGACGGCATAGTCCGGTATGTCTCGGAGCATCTGGATGCAATGGGCGTCTCGCACGAACTGACCCGGCGCGGCACCATTCGCGCCACCATCAAGGGCAAGCAAAGCAGCCCTGACCGCGCGATCGCTGCGCACCTGGATACCATTGGCGCAATGGTCCGAGGCATCAAACCCAACGGGAGGCTCGAACTGGCTCCTATCGGGCACTGGTCCAGCCGCTTCGCCGAGGGCAGCCGCGTGAGCATTTTTGGAGATCATGGCTGCCTGCGCGGCAGCGTGTTACCGCTGATGGCCTCCGGGCACGCCTACAACGAAGGGGTGGATAACCTGCCGGTGAACTGGGACACGGTAGAATTGCGGATTGATGCCGTTACCACCAGCTACGCAGAGACCGTAGCGCTGGGTATCCATGCTGGCGATTTTGTGGCCTTCGATCCGCTCCCGGAATTCACCGAAAACGGCTATATCAGTTCCCGTCATCTGGACAACAAGGCCGGGGCCGCCGCACTGCTCGCCGCCATCAAGCATATTATGGAAAGCGGCGATGAACTGCCGATTGACCTTCACCCCATTTTCACCATCACCGAAGAGACTGGCACTGGCTCGGCCGGCGCGCTGCCCTGGGATGTGAGCGAGTTTGTCGGGGTCGATATTGCTCCCTCGGCTCCCGGCCAAAGCACCAGCGAGCACGCCGTTACGCTGTGCATGCAGGACTCCGGTGGGCCCTATGATTACCACCTGACGCGTCATCTGCTCAGCCTCTGTCATCGCGACGAGATCCCGGTACGTCGGGATCTGTTTCGCTATTATCATAGCGATGCTGAGGCGGCGATCCGCTCAGGCAACGATACGCGCACTGCCCTGGTTGCCTTCGGTACCGACGCCACGCATGGATATGAGCGTACGCACCGCGACAGCCTGGAGGCAATCACCCGACTCCTGACCGCCTATGCCTACAGCCCGCCGGTCTTCGAAGACGACAAATGCCACGACGCGCCCCTGGAAAACTTCCAGCGGCAGCTCTCGCCGGACGCGATATCGGCCAGTGATACACCCCTTCCACCACTGGAGCGGGCCTATGCCCACGAAAGCTTCAACGGTGAGCTGAAAGGGATCAAGAACGTACAAAACAGCAAAAAAACAAAAAAACCGAAAAAATGAAGCGCGACGGCCATGCCGAATCTATGAACCGGCACGGCATGCCCCGCTCACTGACTGAGACTGCCACCCACAATGAACAGATTCTCTGGCTACACCCTCTGCGGGCTGGTTACTTTTGCCGCACCCCAATTGATCCTGGCACAGGACAACCAGCTCAGCTTGCCGGCGCAGGTCGTGCTGGGTAGCGAAAGCGGCACAAACGACACCAGAATTCCCTTGGCCAGAACGACTCTGGACAGCGAGCAGCTGAGTCCGCAAAACCTGGGGGCCAACGTATCCGAATCCCTGCAGCGCGTTCCGGGAATCGTAGCGCTGAACCGCCAGAACTATGCCCAGGATCTGCAGATTTCCTCGCGCGGTTTTGGCGCCCGAGCCGCCTTTGGCGTGCGCGGCGTGCGTCTGGTACAGGATGGCATTCCGCTGACGATGCCGGACGGCCAGGGCCAGCCGGCGCTATTCGATCTGGACAGTCTGCAACGCATAGAGGTCTTGCGCGGGCCGCTGACCACCCTTTATGGCAACGCCTCGGGGGGCATCATCCAGGGATTTACCGGTGAGGCGCCCTTCTACCCTACGCTGGACAACCGTACCGCGATAGGTAGCGATGGGCTGTGGCGCTCGCGCTTGCGCTATGGCGGGCAGCACGGCGACCTGAACGTCAGCGCCAACCTGTCCAGGCTGGAAACCGATGGTTTTCGCGAGCATAGCGACACCCGGCGCGACCTGGCCAATCTGCGCCTGGGCTGGGACATTGACGACGCCTCCAGCCTGACGTTACTGGTCAACAGCCTGGACCAGCCAGAGACCCAGGATCCGCTTGGGCTGACCGCCGCAGCGCTGCGCGAGGACCGAGAACAGGCCCTACCCAACGCCCGTCGGTTCGACACCCGCAAGACCGTGCGGCACAACCAGGCCGGCCTGAACTACGAACGGCGTCTGAGCAACGATGATCAGCTCACGGTGATGATTTACGGTGGAGAACGCTACGTCCAACAGTATCTCGCCTTCGAAGGGTCTGGGCAGTTCTCTGGGGGCGCTGTCATCGAGCTGGATCGACGCTTCGGCGGTGGTGAGCTGGGCTGGCAGCGCAATACCGAACTGTTCGGTCTGCCGGTAGAGCTGGCAGCGGGTGTTACCTATGACTACCAGGGCGAAGAGCGACTGGGCTTCGTCAACGACTTTGGCGTCAAGGGCGCGCAACAGCGCGACGAGTTCAACGCTGTGGATAGTCAGGACGTTTACCTTATCAGCACCTGGCAGCTCGATCCGCGCTGGACACTGACCGCCGGCGTGCGCCATAGCCGGCTGGAGTTCGACTCGGATGATGACTATTTCACCGATGGCCAGGACGACAGCGGAACCATAAGGTATCGCCAAACCAACCCGGCACTGGGCGTGAGCTGGCAATGGACCCCCGAGGTCAGCCTCTATGCCGCGCTGGGACAGGGCTTTGAAACGCCAACCTTCCAGGAGCTGGCCTACCGGCCCGAAGGGAGCGGCCTCAATCTCGCACTGGAATCCAGCCGCTCGCGTAACGGCGAAGTCGGTATAAAGCTGCGCCGCGAGAACACCATCGCCAACCTGGCCGTGTTCGAAACCCGGGTGGAGGATGAGATTGTCACCGGACCGGATCAGCAAGTCACCGAGCGCTCCACCTTTGTGAACGCTGGCCGCTCTACCCGCCGCGGCCTGGAACTGTCAGTTGAGCAGGGCTTTGATCATGGCATTGGCGCCTACCTGGCTTATACCTATCTCGAGGCCACCTTCGACAGCTATACGCGGGGCGATGGAGCCGACTTTTCCGGCAACGATCTACCCGGCGTGCCCCGTCACAGCCTGTTTGCCGAGCTGAGCTGGCAACCCGTCGGAACCCAATTCACCACCGCGCTGGAAGCGCAAAGCCTGAGCCAGCGCTACGCCACGGATGAAAACAACGCCAGTGCCCCCGGCTATGCAGTGTTCAACTGGCGCGCCGGTTATCGCCACGGGATCGGCAATTTCGCCCTGGAGCCCTTCGTCCGGATCGACAATCTCGGCGACAAGGAATACATCAGCTCGCTGATAATCAACGGCGCGGGCGCGCGCTATTACGAGCCGGCGCCGGACCGCCAATGGCTGGTCGGCCTGGGCGTTCAGTACCACTGGCAATAGCGCCCAGGCCCGAGCCGGGCTGAGCGCTACGGCCTAACGTGAAGGTCCAGGCGCAACCGGCTCTACCTCGGCGAACGCCCCGCGCCGCCAGGCCAGCCAGATGAACATCAGCGCGCCTGTCGCCATCAGCCAGGGTAGCGCGTGGCTGCTTAACCACTGGCTTGCCGCCCCGCTGCTCATCGGGCCTATGAGACATCCGATGCCCCACAACAAGGCGATGTGAGCATTGGCCCGGACCAGCGCATCGTCCCGGTAACGCTGACCGATCAGAATCAACGACAGCGTATAGAGTCCACCAGCACTGGCGCCGAAAAGCAGCAGCACCGGCCATATCAGCACCGTTTGCAGGGCAAAGGGAATAGCCAGACTGCTACCCAGCAATACCACTCCGCAGGCCCGGTACAATGCGGTACGTGAGAGCTTGTCGGCCAGATAGCCGATCGGGATCTGCAGCGTCGCATCGCCTACCACCACAGCGCTGACCATCAACAGCGCCAGCTGCGCATCGAATCCCTCACGAATCAGATAGACCGGCAACAGCGTCAGGGTCATCGCCTCGAAGCCCGCGAACAGCACGACGGCCCAGGCCACCGCGGGCAGCGTCCGGACAAACCGGGTCAAGCCGCGTCCCGAGGCGTTCTGCGCATTCACCTTGGGTGCCCCTGACACGCCCAGCAACAGCACCAGTCCCAGCACCAACAGGCCGGTCGAGAACCAGAACCCGAGATCGCTGGCCGTGCCAATCAGCCCGAGCAGCAAGGGCCCGCAAAGCTGGCTGACCGCAAAGGCGCTGCCATACACCGCCACCAACCGACCTCGCAGCCGATCCTCAATCAGTTGATTGATCCAGCTTTCGCCCAGAATAAAGGTGATGGTCAACGACACGCCCAGCACCAGCCGCAGGATCAACCACAGCGCGTAACTGGGCCACAACGCGAGCAAGGCAACGGACAGGGCGCTGCAGCCCATTACCAGTCGCAGGAGGTTTTCACTGCCGAAAAAACCAGCCAGCCGACCAGCCACTTTCGCACCCAGGATCACACCGATAGCCGGCATGCCAGCCATTATTCCTATGGCAAAGGCGTCATAGCCCCACCCATCCAGACGCAGCGAGACCAGGGGCAACGTAATGCCCAGCGCCAGACCCACGATCACTACCGCAGCGGTGACAGTGAGGTAGGTTCCCCAGCGCATCAGTAGTTCATCACAGCTGGATCCAGGTCGATTTGATTTCGGTGTATTTGTCGAAGGCATGCAGCGACTTGTCGCGACCATTACCTGACTGCTTGAAGCCGCCGAAGGGCGCGGTCATGTCACCACCGTCGTACTGGTTTACCCAGACGCTTCCTGCGCGCAGGGCACGGGCGGCGCGATGGGCCTTGGACAAGTCGCGGGTCCAGACCGCTGCCGCCAGGCCATACACCGTGTCGTTGGCAATGGCTATCGCCTCCTCGAAACTGTCGAAGCTGATGACCGACAACACCGGCCCGAAAATTTCTTCGCGGGCAATGCGCATGTCATTGGTCACGCCATCGAATAGTGTCGGCTCGACAAACAGTCCACCGCTTTCCTGCATGACGCGGTGTCCACCTGCGACCAGCTCCGCGCCCTCGGCATGCCCTGCTTCGATATAACGCAGTACCGTTTCGATCTGGCCGGTATCCACCAGCGCGCCAACCGTTGTGTGCGGATCAAGGGGGTGTCCAGGCTGCCAACTGGCCTTCAAGGCCGCGGCGACCTTCTGCACGAACAGCTCCTTGATGGACGCCTCTACCAGCAAGCGCGAACCCGCCGTACAGACCTCGCCCTGGTTGAAGGCAATGGCCCCAGCCGCCGCCTGCGCCGCGGCGTCCAGATCCGGCGCATCGGCAAACACGATATTCGGACTCTTGCCGCCAGCCTCCAGCCAGACGCGCTTCATGTTCGACTCGCCGGCATAGATCATCAGCTGCTTGGCGATACGCGTGGAGCCGGTGAATACCAGGGTATCCACATCCTGATGCAGCCCCAACGCCTTGCCCACCGTGTGACCGTAACCCGGCAGCACGTTAAGTACGCCTGCGGGCAGCCCCGCATCGATTGCCAATTGCGCCAGGCGGATGGCGCTAAGCGGCGACTTTTCCGAGGGTTTGAGCACAACGGAATTGCCAGCGGACAGGGCCGGGCCCAGCTTCCAGCACGCCATCATCAAAGGAAAGTTCCATGGCACGATCGCCGCGACTACGCCTACCGGTTCACGGGTGACCAGGCCAAGCTGATCGTGGGCAGTGGCGGCGACCTCGTCATAGAGCTTGTCGATCGCTTCGCCCGACCAGCGAATCGCTCGCGCCGCACCCGGGATATCCACACTGAGCGCGTCTTTGATTGGCTTGCCCATATCCAGCGTTTCCAACAGTGCCAGCTCCTCCGCGTGCTCCTCTATCACATCCGCGAAGCGAATCATCACCTGTTTGCGTTGCGCCGGTGCCATACGCGACCAGATTCCCGAGTCAAATGCCCTGCGCGCAGCGGCGACGGCCTGATCTGCGTCTGCCTGGTCGCAACTGGCAACCTCGGCCAGTACGCATCCATCGACAGGGCTGATGCACTCAAAGGTTTCGCCGCCAACCGCTGGCTGGTAACGGCCATCGACAAAAGCCTGCGAATGAATTTCCAGGGAGGCCCGGCGCTGGTTCCAGGACTCGCGGGTGTGACTGCTCGACATACTGAAACCTCGCTGCGGGACACTGACTTGGCCCGCCTGATGGACTGAAACGGTTAAAAGTGAGACAACACTAGTTAGCGACAACTAAAAATTCAATATATTTGACACAAACCGCCAAAAATACCGAAAATTTCCCTTTTAAGCTCTTTTTCGTACGTTATTTTTGACATAGACTCGTCTGCACGCCCATCACTCGCCAAGCGCCGGCCGCCCCGCCAAGAAGGTTCCATGACTAGCATGCAACACCCTACCGATACCCCCCAGAACATCAGCCTCGATGAATTCTGGATGCCCTTCACCGCCAATCGGCAGTTCAAGGCGCGACCGCGTCTTCTGGAAAGCGCAGAAGGTATGTTCTATACCGACGTCGAGGGTCGTCAGATCCTTGATGGAACCTCCGGGTTGTGGTGTTGCAATGCCGGGCATGGGCGCAGGGAAATTGCCGAAGCGGTGAGCAAGCAGATCGGCAGGATGGATTTTGCACCGAGCTTTCAAATGGGCCATCCGCTGCCCTTTCAGCTGGCCGAACGATTGGTCGACATTGCCCCCAAGGGACTCAATCGGGTGTTCTTTACCAACTCCGGATCGGAGTCGGTTGATACCGCGCTGAAAGTCGCGCTGGCTTACCAGCGAGCCCGCGGCCAAGGCACGCGCACCCGCCTGATCGGGCGCGAACTGGGATATCACGGGGTGGGCTTCGGTGGCATGTCGGTAGGCGGCATGGTCAACAACCGCAAGGCCTACAGCGTACAGCTCCCTGGGGTCGACCATCTCCCGCACACGCTGGATATCGAACGCAATGCCTTCAGCCGCGGGCTACCAAAACAGGGCGCCGAGCTGGCCGAGCCCCTTGAGAGACTGGTCGCGCTGCATGGCGCCGAGAATATCGCTGCGGTGATTGTCGAACCCATGTCAGGCTCGGCCGGGGTGATACTTCCACCTCAGGGTTATCTGAAGCGATTGCGTGAGATCACAGCCAAACACGACATTCTGCTGATATTCGATGAGGTAATCACCGGTTTCGGCCGGGTCGGCGAGCCCTTCGCTGCACAGCGCTGGGACGTCACGCCGGACATCATGACCACCGCCAAGGGTCTGACCAACGGCGCCATTCCGATGGGCGCAGTATTCGTCAGCGAACAGATTCAGGATGCCTTCATGGAAGGCCCGGAACCTTTGATCGAACTCTTCCACGGCTACACTTATTCGGGCCACCCGGTAGCCGCTGCCGCCGCCCTGGCAACGCTGGATATTTATGCGCGCGATGGCCTGCTGACCCGCGCCCGAGAGCTGGAAATCTACTGGCAGGAAGCGCTTCACAGCCTCAAAGATCTGCATCATGTGATCGACATACGCAACACCGGCCTGGTAGGCGCGGTACACCTGGCCAGTCGCGACGGCGCGCCGGGCGCTCGCGGCTACGAGGTGTTCGAGGCCTGCTTCTGGGATGGGCTGATGGTGCGCTGCTCCGGCGATATCATTGCCATGGCGCCGCCGCTGATCACGGAAAAAACCCATGTTGATCGCATTATCGAGACACTCGGTAACGTCATTCGTCGAACGCATTGATTGGATGGGCTGAAACACCCAATAAACGGGCATTCTTCACAGCCGCTATCCCCAGGACAGGTAAATATCATGACGCTACAACTAACGCATTTCGTCAACGGCCAACGCACCGCCCCCAGTTCACGCACCCAGGCTATTTTCGAGCCCGCTCTGGGCGAAGAACGCGGCCAGGTCTCGCTGGCCAGCATCCAGGAAGTCGAGCACGCGATTGCCTGCGCCAAGGCTGCACAGCCAGCCTGGGCCGCCATGACGCCGCTGAATCGCGCGCGTATCCTGTTCAAATACAAGGCCTTGGTTGAAGCCCACGCCGATGAGCTGGCTGAGCTGATTACCCGCGAACACGGCAAGGTCTTCGATGATGCCAAGGGCGAACTGACCCGTGGTCTTGAGGTGGTGGAATTCGCCTGCGGTATTCCCCATCTGCTCAAAGGCGAACACACCGAGCAGGTCGGCGGTGGTGTCGACGCCTGGTCGGTCAACCAGCCGCTTGGCGTGGTCGCCGGTATTGCGCCGTTCAACTTCCCGGCGATGGTGCCCATGTGGATGTTCCCCATTGCCATCGCCTGTGGCAACACCTTCATCATGAAGCCCTCCGAGAAGGACCCGAGCGTCCCGTTGCGACTGGCCGAACTGCTGACGGAAGCCGGCCTGCCTGATGGCGTGATGAACGTGGTCAATGGTGACAAGGAAGCCGTCGATGTGCTGCTTACCCACCCAGATGTGCAGGCGGTAAGTTTTGTTGGCTCAACGCCCATTGCCGAATACATCTATTCCACTGGCTGCGCCCATGGCAAGCGCGTCCAGGCTCTGGGTGGCGCCAAGAATCACATGCTGGTGATGCCTGACGCCGATCTGGGCCAGACCGTAAACGCCTTGATGGGCGCTGCATACGGCAGTGCTGGCGAGCGTTGCATGGCCATTTCGGTGGCCGTTGCGGTCGGTGACGAGGTCGCGGACAAGTTGGTCGCTGCGCTGAAGCCCAAGGTCGAGGCACTGAAGATCGGCAATGGCTTGAGCGCAGGCATGGAGATGGGTCCGCTGGTTTCCGCCGCCCATCTTTCGAAGGTAAAAGGCTTTGTCGACCAGGGCGTAAAAGAAGGCGCTACGCTGGTCGTCGATGGCCGCGAAGTGTCAGTTGCCGGCCTGGAGAGCGGTTTTTTCATGGGTGGCTGCCTGTTCGACAAGGTCACCGCCGCGATGACTATCTATCAGGAGGAGATCTTTGGCCCGGTGCTGTGCATTGTCCGCGTTCCTGACTTCGCTACCGGCGTGAAACTGATCAACGCCCACGAATACGGCAACGGCACGGCCATCTTTACCCGCGATGGTGACGCCGCCAGGCAGTTTTGCAACGAAATTCAGGTCGGCATGGTCGGCGTCAATGTGCCGATTCCGGTGCCGATGGCCTTCCATAGCTTTGGTGGCTGGAAGCGTTCCCTGTTTGGCCCACTGCACATGCATGGACCGGACGGCGTGCGCTTCTATACCAAGCGCAAGGCGATCACCTCGCGCTGGCCGACCGGTCTGCGGGCCGATGCGGAGTTCACCATCCCCACCATGAAGTGAGACTGCTGACATGTCTATTACTCACATTGTCGATTTCGCCAGCGCAACCACGGAGGCGGAACATTACCGCCCCGACCCGGCCAAGGTACTGGCTGGCGATCCGGCGCAAAACGTGCGCAATCATTACAGCAGCCCCTGCAACCAGTTTTCCGCTGGCGAATGGGCCTGTGAGCCCGGTCAATGGGCGGTCAGCTACAGTGAACATGAATACTGCGAGATTCTGGAGGGCGAATCCATTCTGCGCGATAGCAGTGGCAATGCGCGCACGCTCCGTACAGGTGACCGGTTCGTCATCCCGGCCGGCTTCGAAGGCACCTGGGAGGTGATCGAGCGTACCCGCAAGGTCTACGTGATATTTGAATCCAGCCAATAGACTGCCTGCTCACGCCTGGCTTGAACGGTCGGATAGCGGCGTGCTTGAGCTCTGGCGTTAAAACATCGTGGTCTAAACGTGACCAGCGGGTTACATTCCTCGTCAGCATAAGCATTCAAAACCCATAATTCATTGCCCTGGCTTGTTGATAGGAACGGACAATCGGCGTTGCCGCCCGGGTACAGTGAGGAGTCTTGCGAGATGTCGCGTTTACCAGTCATTGTCGGGTTCGGTGGCTACAATGCCGCTGGTCGTAGCTCATTCCATCATGGCTTTCGTCGTACCATCATCGAGTCGCTGCCCCCGGCCGAACGGCAGGAGACCCTGGCTGGTCTGGCAGTGTTGATGAAATTGGTGCGGGTCGAGAATCAGTCCTACCTCGATAGCGAAGACCAGACGCTGACTGTGGCTGACATCGAGAGGCGTTTTGGACAGCAGATTCTGGACGGCACTTTGGTACGACGAATAGAAAAGCGCTACCTGGACGTTGATGCCGCCCACTGGCAGAAAAACCTCACTGTGACGGGTGAAGCTGGAAAGCCTTTTTCCTTCATCACGCTGGCCAAACAGCTACCCGAACCCTTGCCCTCGGACTGGATCGTCGAAGCACTGAACGAAACAGAAGCGCTGGTTACCATGTATGACGGCTGCGACATCAAGGTCGACAGCTACCGTTCGCTCGCGGTCAAGTCCGCCGGCCAGTTGCCGAGCGGATTTGAACCGGCAGATCACTATGCCTCGCGCTTCCATCCCCGTGGCCTGCAGATGACCATCGTCGCGGCTACTGATGCCTTGCGCTCAGCAGGCATGCCCTGGAAGACCATCGTCAACCATGTTCAACCCGACGAGGTGGCCGTATTTGCCAGCAGCGCCATGAGCCAGCTGGACGAAAACAGCTTTGGCGGTTTGATGCAGTCTCGCCTCAAGGGCAATCGTGTCAGTGCAAAACAGCTGGCGCTGGGCCTGAATAGCATGCCGGCGGATTTCATCAATGCCTATATTCTCGGCAGCGTCGGCACTACCGGTGCTATCACTGGCGCCTGCGCCAGCTTTTTGTACAACCTGCAGAAAGGCACCGAAATGATCACCAGCGGCCGCGCCCGGGTGGTCCTGGTAGGCAATGGCGAAGCACCGGTAACCCAGGAATGCATCGAAGGCTATGGTGCTATGGGCGCCCTGGCCACTGAGGAAGGCCTGCGCGGTATCGAGGGCCGTCCCGACGTGGACTTCCGTCGTGCCAGCCGGCCCTTCAGCCAGAACTGCGGCTTTACGCTGGCCGAATCAGCACAGTTTTTCCTGCTCATGGATGATGAACTGGCCCTGCAGCTGGGAGCCGACATTCACGGCGCGGTGCCGGATGTCTTCATTAACGCCGATGGCTTCAAGAAGTCCATCTCGGCGCCCGGACCGGGCAACTATCTGACCATGGCCAAATCGGTATTCAGCGCCATGCAGATTGTCGGCGAGGAGAGCGTGCGCACCCGCAGCTTCGTGCATGCCCACGGCTCCAGCACGCCGGCTAACCGGGTGACCGAATCCGAACTGCTGGACCGGGTAGCCGGAGCCTTCTCGATTAGCGACTGGCCGATCACCGCCGCCAAGGCCTACGTTGGCCACTCCCTGGCCAGCGCCAGCGCCGACCAGCTCGCCTCGGCCCTGGGTACCTTCAAATATCAGATCATTCCTGGAATCAAGACCATCGATGCGGTGGCCGATGACGTGCATCAGACCAACCTCAGCATCAATACCCGGGACGTCTCCCGTTCGGCTGATCCGCTGGAGGTCTGTTTCATCAATTCCAAGGGCTTTGGCGGCAACAATGCCAGCGCCGTGGTGCTGGCCCCGACGGTAGTGGAGAAGATGCTCCGCAAGCGCTACGGTGAACAGCGCTTTGCCGACTATGCGGCGCGCCGCGAAGAAACCCGCGCGACTGCGGCCGCATACAACCAACTGGCACTCAAGGGGCAGCTGGATGTCATCTACAATTTTGGCCTCGACATGATCGATGATCAGGCTATCGACATTGCCCCCGACAAAATGCACATTCCCGGCTTCAGCCAGGCGCTGATATTCCGCAAGGATGACCGCTTCAAAGACATGCTCGACTGAGTTACACAGCCAAGGACGGCGTGGTTCAGGTCAGAGAGCGGGTTAACTCAGTTCATGGAAGCGTTGCACCTTTAGGCAGACTCGTAGTCCAAAGCTCATCACCAACCAGTGAAGGAGCCTGACTATGTCACTATTTGCAAACAAAACGACTGCCCTGAAAGTCGATCATGATTCCCACCGCCTGGGTGCGGCCCTGCGTAGCTTAAAGAAGGACGCGGCGAATGAAACTGCACGTCAGTCCCACAATCTGCGCAATACCATGGGGTCGATGTTACACAGCGCCCACCTGGACGGTCGCGGAGCCCAGGTTGCGGCCTCTACGCGGCGGGCCGGTCGAATGGTCAGCCAGAGTACGCGCACCCATCCAGTGGTGACGCTGGCCCTGGCGGTTGGTGTAATTGCCCTTGCGGGTTATCTACTTACCCGCCGCAGTCAGAAGGCCGACTATGAATCGGAGTCCGATTCCGTGGACGCGGTTTAACCCGCTAGCCCGTCGGAGCGCATCGGGCTGAAGGCCCATGCGCTCTGCGTTGCAGTAGTTCAATCCGCCTCCCAGGCACGACCCACCCCCACGGCTCCCCCTCGATCACGCGACTCTTGATGCACATCACCAAAACGCCGTACAGTCTTGCCAATTGTCTCAATGTTCGAGGTCTTCATGTCCCCTTTCAGCTTTGCCACCACCGCCCAGATTCTCTGTGAATCAGGCTCCGCCGTCCGCCTCGGCGAGCTCTGCCGGGAACGGGGCGCACGCCGGGTACTGATCGTTACGGACCCAGGTATCACCAGGCTCGGCATGCTCGATAGCCTGCTTCCCGGCTTTGCTCAGGCTGAAGTCGGCTACGAAATATTCGACGCCGTTCAGGCCGATCCACCCGAGTCCGTTGTTATGGCTGCGGTGCAGCAGGGCCGCGCCATGAAAGCGGAGCTGGTAATAGGCTTTGGCGGCGGCAGCTCGATGGACGTGGCCAAGCTGGTCGCCCTGTTAGCACACCCGGACTGTGAACAGCAGCTGACAGATATATATGGAGTGGGCAATGCGCGGGGCCGGCGTCTGCCGTTGATCCAGGTACCGACCACGGCCGGCACCGGCTCCGAAGTCACCCAGATAGCCATCATTACCACTGGCGAGACCACCAAGATGGGCGTGGTTTCGCCGATTCTGTTGCCTGATCTTGCACTGCTGGATGCCGACCTGACCCTTGGGCTTCCGCCTGCGGTGACCGCTGCCACCGGCATCGACGCCATGGTGCATGCCATCGAAGCCTATACCAGCAAGGTGAAAAAGAACCCGCTGTCCGACATGCTCGCCAAAGAGGCCCTGCGCTTGCTCGCCGCCAATCTGGACGAGGCCGTCAACAATGGCGGCAATCGCGAGGCGCGCCAGGCGATGCTGCTCGGTGCCCTGCTCGCCGGGCAGGCCTTTGCCAACGCGCCGGTCGCTGCGGTGCACGCCCTGGCCTATCCCCTTGGCGGACATTTCCATATTCCCCATGGCCTGTCCAACGCGCTGGTGCTGCCGGCGGTGATCGAATACAACGCCTCCCATGCCGCTCCGCTCTATGCTGAACTGGCGCCCTTTATCGTGGGCCGCGATCTCAAGCCCGGCGACGATGAAAGTCTTACCGCGCAGTTGGTCACAGCCCTTGCCGACCTCAGCCCGCGTTGCGGCCTGCCCAGCCGGCTATGCGATGCGGGCGTGCCTGAAGACAGTCTGCCGATGCTGGCTCGCGATGCGATGCTGCAGCAACGCCTGCTGGTGAACAACCCTCGCGAACTGACCGAGGCTGACGCACTGGCAATCTATCGCAAGGCGTTCTGATCCAGAGCCTTGCCACCGTTACCGGGGCTGTCGAAGCCCCATTAATTAGCTGATTACGGAACCCGCATGACCGATATCGCCAGACCGGCCCGCCAGGACTTCAATTATCTGCATCCCATTACCACCCGCTGGCATGACAACGATGTCTACGGCCATATCAACAATGTCGTCTACTACGCTTTCTTTGACAGCGCGGTGAATACCTGGCTGATCGAAGAGGGTGGTCTGGATATTCACCAGGGTGAACAGGTGGCGTTCGTGGTCAGCTCCGCCTGCGACTACTTCCAGCCCATCGCGTTTCCGGAGCAGATTGAGGTGGGGGTGCGCGTCGCCAAGCTGGGCACCAGTTCGGTTCAATATGAACTGGGCGTCTTCAAGCAGGGCGAAGATCAACCCTGCGCTGCCGGACGTTTCGTGCATGTATTCGTCGACCGCGCGAGCAATCGCTCATGTGCCATACCCGCCGGGCCGAGAGGCGCTCTGGAAAGACTGATGCGCTGAGCTGTCGCTCGCATGCCCGCAGGTGATTTTGGCTGAGCCAATCAGCCCAGCACGTCGGGCAACTGACCTGGCGTAAACAGCTCGATCCAGTACCCGTCAGGATCCTTGATAAAGGCAATGCTCTTCATCTTGCCGTCCTGCGGACGTTTGACGAAGGCAACACCCAGCTTCTCGAAACGCTCGCAAGCTGAAGCCAGATCCGGCACGGCAAAACCGATATGGCCGAAGCCCTTGGGTTCATCATTGCCGTTATGGTAAGCAAAATCGGTATCTGCTTCCGTCCCCCAGTTATGCGTCAGTTCGAGCATTGCCGGCCGGCCGAAGGTCTGCACCAACCTCACCTTCGGGTCGTCGGACCAGTAGCCCAGGTCCAGTTCGTCGATGGCCGCGAGAAAGTACAAGGTGAACTTCATCTCCTCAAAGTCCAGGCGTTTTACCAGGGTCATGCCCATTACCCTGGTATAAAAATCCAGACTCACTTCCGGCGATTTGACCCGCAGCATGGTCTGATTCAGCACAAAGCCTTCAGTGGCAGGGTCGCGGTTCTCGCAAAGGCCCTCGGCTGTTTCGAAATGACGGCTCATGGCTCGCTCCCTTGATGTAAACGGTGATGAGCAGGCTTTTACCGGAACGGTCTGTCGTTCCACCAGGGGTAGAATTCCGGCTTGTCCTGACTCGGGCTCAGTTTGAATTTCGGGGCGCGCTTTTCCAGGAACGACTGTACGCCTTCCTTCGCGTCCGGCGATTCGCCCATGAATGCAATTGCCCGGGAATCGACAATATGCGCTTCCATCGGATGGTCGGCGCCCAGCATGCGCCAGAGCATCTGACGGTTCAGCACGGTGGACATGGGCGAGGTGTTATCGGCAATTTCCCGGGCCAGCTTGCGGGCAGCCGGCAGCAGTTCGTCGGGTTCATGAATGCTGCGTATCAAGCCGCCGCGCAGCGCCTCTTCAGCGTCGAAAACGCGGCCGGTGAAAACCCATTCCGCCGCCTGCTGCACCCCCACCAGGCGTGGCAGAAACCAGCTGGAGCAGGCTTCCATGGTGATTCCGCGGCGGGCGAAAACAAAACCGAAGCGCGCCTTGGTTGATGCCAGGCGGATATCCATCGGCAGGGTCATGGTCGCGCCAACACCGACGGCGGCGCCGTTGAAAGCCCCGATAACCGGCTTGGTGGACTCGAAGATGCGCAGGGAGACAGTGCCGCCGCCGTCACGTATATCCGCGTTGCTGCGCTTGTGGCGATTGAAGGTATCGCCCCCGCTTTCCAGATCAGCCCCGGCACAAAAGGCCTTGCCCGCCCCGGTAACGATGATGACACGCACAGCGTCGTCGGCATCCGCCGCGTCAAAGGCCTCGATCAACTCGCTGCGCATGTCCGCATTGAAGGCGTTCATACGCTCGGGCCGATTGAGGGTCAGCGTCAGAATGCCCTCCTCGATCTGGTAATCCAGCGTTTTGTAGCTCACTGCGATGCTCCTGTATCTGAACGGTATGACTGTTCAGTGTAGGAGCAAGCGGACGGACCGGCCATGACCCTCGGCTTTAGATATGCCTATCCATAGCTGGCACCGATATACGACGCACCGATCCGTGACGGACATCTACTCGATTCGCTCGAACTTCAGATCCCACACGCCATGCCCCAACCGCTCGCCGCGTCGCTCGAACTTGGTGCTGGGTCGTTCTTCGGGGCGCGGAACATAACCACCATCGGCCGCCTGATTGCGATAGCCGGGCGCCGCGCCCATGATTTCAAGCATGTGTTCGGCGTAGGGCTCCCAGTCGGTTGCCATGTGAAACACGCCGCCCACCTTGAGCTTTTCGCGCAGCTGCTCGGCAAACGCAAGCTGCACGATGCGCCGCTTGTTATGTTTCTTTTTGTGCCAGGGATCGGGAAAGAACAGCAGCAGGCGGTCCAGGCTGCCATCGGGAATACAGTTGTCGAGCACTTCGATCGCATCGCAATCGAACACCCTCAGATTATCCAGGCCTGCGGTAAGCACTCCGTTGAGCAGAGACCCCACCCCCGGACGATGCACTTCCACGCCGATAAAATCTTCATCGGGTGCGGCCTGGGCCATCTCCAACAGGGATTGGCCCATACCGAAGCCTATCTCCAGCGTTCGCGGTGCTTGCCGGCCAAACAGCGCATCCAGGTTAAGCATCCCGTTCTCGACGTTCAGGCCGAACCGGGGCCAGCCCAGATCGATACCGCGCTTCTGCGCGTCGGTCATGCGGCCGGCACGCATCACAAAACTGCGAATGGCACGGCGGTACGGCTGATCGGCGACGGCTTCGGCGTTGGGTTCAGGCAGGTCTTGATTGTCAGACATCAACAGTGCTCATTGGTCAGAAAAAAGTGCCATCCAGGGGCGATGACGCCGAAGCGTAGAGTTTGCGCGGCATGCGCCCGGCGAGATAGGCTCCGCGCCCCGCCAATATTGCGTGTTTCATGGCCTCGGCCATCAGCACTGGCTTCTGTGCATGGGCGATGGCGGAATTCATCAGCACGCCCGCGCAGCCCAGCTCCATGGCGATGGCCGCGTCGGACGCTGTGCCAACACCCGCATCAACCAGTACCGGCACCGTCGCTTCTTCCAGGATGATGCGCAGATTGAAGGGGTTGCAGATGCCCAGCCCCGAACCAATCAAGCCCGCCAGCGGCATCACCGCTACGCAGCCCATATCGGCCAGTTGCCGGGCAATGATCGGATCATCGCTGGTATAGACCATTACGTCGAAGCCGTCCTTGATCAATACTTCAGCGGCCTTGATGGTTTCAATCACGTTGGGGAACAACGTCTTGTCATCAGCCAGTACCTCAAGCTTCACCAACTTGTGGCCGTCGAGCAACTCGCGGGCCAGGCGGCAAGTACGCACGGCATCTTCGGCGGTATAGCATCCGGCCGTGTTGGGCAATATGGTGTAACGCTCAGGCGACACTACATCCAGCAGATTAGGTTCGTTGGGGTTCTGTCCAATGTTGGTCCGACGGATCGCCACCGTAACGATTTCTGCCCCGGAGGCCTCGATGGCCTCGCGGGTTTCGTCCATGTCCTTGTATTTACCGGTGCCCACCAACAAACGGGAACGATAGCGTACGCCGGCAATTTCCAGCGCATCCTGGCTCATATCAGTCATATTGCTCTCCGAATTGTGGCTTACCCGCCGCCGATTGCATGGACTATCTCGACTCGATCACCCTCGGCTAAACGCGTATCGGGATACTGGCTGCGCGGTATGATTTCAAGGTTCAGCTCGATGGCCAGGCGCTTTCCGCCAAGACCCAGACGCTCAACCAGTTCGGCCAGTGTGAGAGGATTTTCGAGGGAATAGGCTTCGCCATTCAGTTGAATCTGCATGGGCTGCTCGGGTGTCGTGGAAAGACGCAATGATACCGTGCTTTGCCCGGGCCTGGCCATGTTCCACATGGCAGCCGCCCCCCAACCGTAGCAATCAGAGCGCGCGCCACACTCCGGCCCCGAACACCAGCCAGCCCAGCAGGAAACAGACCCCGCCAAAGGGCGTAACGATGCCCAGCTTGCCGATGCCGCTAAGCGCCAGCGCATAAAGACTGCCAGAAAACAGCAGGATGCCCAGGGCAAACAGCACGCCGGCCGACCTGAACAGCACGCTCTCGGGCCAACGCAGCAAAAGCAGCGCTACGCCAATCAACGCAGCGGTGTGCCAAAGCTGATATTGCACGCCGGTCTGAAAGGCTGCCAGCAGGTTGTCGGGCAACTTGTCGCGTAATCCGTGTGCGGCAAATGCGCCTAGCGCCACGCCAGTAAATCCGCTGAACGAGGCCAGCAGAAGTAATATCTTCGCCATCGATAAATGCTCCGGTCTATACTGCGGGCCAACCCTGCAACTGATTTGCCCATGCTGAAAAAACTATTATTTAAAGCGGCCAAATGGCTGCTGATTCTGATGCTGCTGAGCTTGCTCCCGATCATCATCCTGCGATGGGTGCCAAGCCCCGGCTCGATGCTGATGGTAGAGCGCTGGTTCGAGTTTCGCCAGGTCGGCGATGCTGCCGTGGAAATTCAGCGTCAATGGATACCCTACGACAAGATCCCCGACAGCATGAAAATGGCCGTAATCGCCGCCGAGGATCAGCGTTTCGCGCAGCATTCCGGCTTTGACCTGAAAGCCATACAGGCCGCGATAGAGCACAACCGCGAGGGCGGTAGCCTGCGTGGAGCCAGCACCTTGAGCCAGCAGGTCGCCAAGAATCAGTTTCTCTGGTCCGGGCGCAGCTGGACGCGCAAAGGACTCGAGGCCTGGTTCACGCTGTGGATGGAATTGCTCTGGCCTAAACAGCGAATCCTGGAAATCTATCTGAACGTCGCCGAATGGGACGAGGGTGTGTTTGGCGTCGAAGCAGCGGCTCGCCATCATTTCGGTGTCAGCGCCAGTTATCTGTCCGACCGACAGGCGGCCCAACTGGCAGCCGTGCTGCCTAGTCCGCTGCGCTGGAGCGCGGCCAGCCCGCCGCCACGCATCCAGCAACGTGCCAGCTGGATTCAACGGCAGTCACGCCAGCTGGGCGGCGCCCATTATCTGCGGGAAATGGAAAACGGCAAAGACTGGCCCCGATGGCTGACGCTCCGCTACTGGCGCAGCCGACTTGGCGCTTAGTCAAAGTTCTCTCTTCAATCCGAACATGATCGAATGGGCCTGTTCTCCCGTCACTGCAACGACCACGCCATTTCTGGCATAAACCCAGGCTTGATTGCCGTCGCTGACATCCATGCGCACATCAGGATTGCCGAAGCTGCCATAGATGCGCGAGACGTCCACCGGCTCCGCCGGTATCAGACTCATGCGTGCTACCGGATAGTCCGCCAGCGCCTCGCCCACAGCAGGGTTTACTGGTTGGTCGGGCGATTCGGGGGTCCAGGCCTGGGCTTCGACCAGGCTTGCGGTGCGCTGCTCGTCGAGCGTTATGACGGCCTGCAGCCGCCAGCTCAGGGCATCGCTTTCCAGCGGATGCCGACTGACCAGCAGCGGTTCACCGTCAGAGCTGATCATCCACAGCGTCCCCGTTCCCAGCACGGCGTTTACCCCTGCCAGAGTCAGAGCGCCCTGTTGCAACGGTCCCCAGAGACTTTCCTGGTATTGCGCTTTCCAGTCCAGCGCACGGGGCGCGTCCTGCTGCGCCATCCATTTACCCAGCGCAAAAAACCCCAGAACAACCGTGGCGAGAACAGTCCCTATGCGAAGGGCAATACGAGGTGACATGGCTTACTCCGGTTTTTCATTGGCGGGCATTATGCCGCCCGGTCGTTCAACTGGAAACCCTGGTTAAAACCCTGGCGCTGCGCATAAAAAGATAAGGGAGCGGTTTCTAACGTAATTCTCAGAGAATGGGAGAAGAAATTTCCGCTCAGAGCTGTTTCAATCGAGGGCCATGGCACCCTAATAACGGCTTGTTCAGGATTGGGCCGATATGAATGCGGATGCCCTTGCTGGTACTGCTCGCAGTAGCTAGTGAGAGAGGCTGTTTTTCCTGGGAAGTTCGAGCACCAGCTCGTACATCACGCTTCTCCAGACACGCCGCGGTATCGAGCTTGTGCTCGACAGTCCCAGAGAAAGGCAACGGCAGAGCGTTTTGGTGAAAGACTCACGTTCGGTTCGCCTCTAATCGACATATTCGACAAACGCCGCCATTTCGTTAAAACGTTCACGCGTGTTGATTTCATGCACCCGTAGCCGCATCTCGGCGAGCTTGGCGTCCCAGGTGGTGTCGTCCATGTCTCGCCAGTAACGCGGGTCGCGTCCGTTGTGCCGGTCATATTCAGCGGTTACCGGGTCCTGCTCGCGGTGCGGCTCGAACAAAGGGATATCCGGCAGCGGACGGCTGGTGTCCATATAGTTCTGCACGAAGTCCCAGCCGGCATAGTGCGGCTCCGGTTCGCTATCACGCGGCACGAAAACATCCAGGTCAATGACGTGATTGCGGTAGCGGTGGGCCATATACAGCTGGTAAAACATATGGCCCTGGCGGGTCGGACCGCTGCCTACGTAAGCGTCGAACTCATGGAACGCATAGACGAACTCGCCAATCAGCCCCTCGCTTTTGTACTTACCCATATTGTCGTAATCGAAGAGGGTCACCATCCCGGTACGCCGGTTGAGTTCCCAGCGTGGCCCCTTGGAGGGGCGCATAAACCAGTTGGGAAGTTTATGGACGACGAAAGAGCCGATGGCCCAGCAAGTTATTGCCGGGACCGTAAACACAAAAAGAGTTGGTAAAAATGACTCAAAATTTTCGGCAAATGTATTGTGTGTGTCGATCATGAGCCTAACGATGAAGACAAACAAAGCACATCCTAGTCCACAATAAAAGACGAACCTGCCGCCACCCCATAGATACAACCAAAAGGTGGTTTTTTTGGATAACGGGGCATAGCGAATCCGCTCGTGGTTCACTATCCCGTGATAATCATGTTCCTCGAACGCTTCTACTTGACGCTGGCCTGTTGCAAGTTCCCGTTCTGCTTTTTCACTCGCTCGCAACGAGGATGGCGTCCTCTGCTGCAAAGTGCTGACAGGATAAAGCTCTTGAGTCTGCCCCCAAGGCAACCGTGCGGTGGAAAATCGTCGCAACCAACTGCGCCTTTCAGGGACTGGTTGTTCCGGAATGGTGTCGGGGCGATAAGCCGTCTCGGCGTAATAATTGTTCATGACGGTACTCGTTCCGGCTTGGCTTCTTCGACGCCATGGCTACGTTCGCTGGCCCAGAAGACCTGGCGATGGCTTTTGAATTTTGCCGTTCCATGTTCGGCCTCGTTATACACCAGCCGGTCCACGGGTGGCGGCGCTGGGAAAACCCACATTCGTCCCTCGCCCTGAAGTCTAACCTGGGCACGCACGGCCAGATCATAGGTTCGCCACGCAAAAGGTGGCTGTCTGGGCATGGATTGCGAGTCCGGTACCGAGTAAAAAGCTCCAGCGCATCAGGATAAAGGCGCTGTGCACGAGGATTGATCGCGGAAAGAGTGTAATTGCTCAACTGCATATAGTCCTTGCCGGTCAGACGGTGCTGGCCTTCGCGTAACCGACATTCCGCCTGGATGCTGGGGCTGCCTAGGGCCGCCGCCAATCCCGGCAGGTTGCTTTCAATCCGCACCCTGGTGTTGGCTTTATGCATGGCACGATAAAACCGACGGATCCAACAGGCCCCGTGGCGCCGCTGTAGCGGGCTTATTCCGGGCTGGGGTAGACACAGCAGCTGCTGGCCTTATGTTTTTTCCATGTCCACTAACCGTGTCGTTGGGCCGTCCGGCTGCAAACGCTCGGTTACCACTACCGGCCAGCGATTACGGGAGCGGCGCTTGGCTATGTTGTAGGTGAACTCTTGAATGACGCCCATAGGATAGAGAAACGCGAGTCCCAATAGCATGGCTACATCTGTCCAATCGAGGTAATTCTTTCCGCCAGCCGCACAGCGTTTTTCCAGGAGGCGCTGCCAAGTAAAGGGGAGCATTTGGCTGGGCCGATAACGGACTTCGAGCTGGCTTTTGACAAAGGCATCCGACTGGCTAGGATTGCCGTGTTCATCAAACCAGGGGCCGTTGTTCATATAGGCTCGCAGGTACTCCCAGAAGCCCTCCTGCATCTCCAGGCTTTTGCCCATCGGCAGACCCAGGCTCAGCAGCATCTGCTGCTCAGGATGCCCGTAACGATGAATCAGCACCTCTAACGCAGCATTGCGCATGCCGCCAGTGTAGGGGCCAACCATATGGAACTGATAGGCCGCGGCAGCAATACCGTCCCAGGGACTATGGTAAAGCTCGCCATCCTGCTCAAAGTAAAGCTCGCGGGTGCGCCGGTTGAAAAGGATAGGTAGCGGTAAAGGGCGGAGGGTTTCCCAGAGGAAGGGCACTATAAAGAGCGCTAGTGCAATAAAAAAGGTTTCTATGGCTGACTGAGATCGCCCATCAAGAAAAAAAGCAACCGCAAATAATCCAAATAAAAGCCCCCCAAAACCAAGTGCCCCGGTCAACAACCCCTTGTTTTTACCCTCACCATTTTCCAGCGCCAGATAGTGTTCAGTATGCTCTTCAATATCGAACAGACTCATCGGCTGCTGGCCAGTCGATTGATCAGCGTGCAGGATAGCGCTGGGATTATTGCCGCCCAGTTTGTCAGCGAGGAGTTTACGTAATGTGGTCACGCTCATATCAGTGCATCAGCTCAGGTCAATATCGATAGGCGGCAGATAGAGGCCATCGATGGGTTGGTAGATCAGCGTGCCGCTGATACGGCGCAACGTGGCGGTCTCGCTTTCATGGTAGGCCCGGCGCAGGCGAATACCACCGCCCATTTCCGGGGTGATGCGGGCGCCTTCATCCTTGTGAAAGGGGATAGGGTCCGCTTCATTCCAGCTCAGCGGCGAGCAGGTGGCACGGGCGGGGCCGAAGTCTAGCAAGCCTTTGTGCCAGGCCCATTCCTCCTGACCGCTGAAGCTGAGCATGCCCTGCCGGTATTCCTGCTGGCCGGGCAGTATCAGCAGCAGACGGATTTCCCGCACGATTGCACCGCTGCGCGGATTCAAATCCTGCCAGCGGTGCAGCTCCATCCGGACCGGCATCACCATCTGGTAAAACGCCTGCAGGCTGTGCTCAAAACTGTCTGACCAGTCGGCTGGGCGCGTGCCGAACCGGGTCTGCTTGACCCAGCTTTCCAGCGGCGTGTCTTTGGTATACCAGAGCGCGATCAACCCGCCGAGAATGGTGACAACCAATCCCAGGGTTTGGGCCAGCAAGGGGGCTGGAATGGCGGCAACGCCTCGGCCAATGGCAACTGCATCACCGGCGATCACCGCGGCGCGGGCTATGCGCAGGGCGCGAAACAATTGCAAAGAAACGCGCATGTAAGCGGCGTTAGAGGCGCTCAAGCCGACCTGAACAGCGGCACTGTCGAGATCGCCGGCTCGGTAGGAGTCCAGCGCTTCCCAGCCAAAATACAGCGTGTCGATGCCGGCGGTTACCGATTGAAGAAGCATAGTGACGGAACCAATACCGAGAGCGTTAGCTAACAGCTTCTGGGCGGTTGGATTGAGCCTGCCTGCAGCATTGGTGTGGACCTTCCATTCAACGTCCGCTAACTTTTGCACCATTGCTGAAGTAGCTGTAGATGTTGCAAATAACGCACTGAGTGCAGAAACCCTATTCTTCCCTGAATCATCGGACCACCACACACTCCCACTCTTATATAAATTCCACACCGCCACCAATGCAATCAAGGTCTTCAGCGGCGCTTCGTCCATCAGCTCCCCGATGTTCCTTGGCATGTCCAGTTGCGCGGCCTGGCGCGACAATGGTGGCAAATCTTGACCCGCTGCTGATGGCGGTCTCCCGTCGGGTATAGCATTGCCGTAGCCCGGCTGCGGGGTACCCGCACCCGCTTTCGGCTTGGGCACGAGACGCAAATGCGGTATGCCTTCTTTTAACTGCGAGGCTGCCAGGGCAGGCATCAGGGTTCCGGTCTTGCCGGCGCCTTCGCGGGCCAAGCGGGTGGGGGGCTGGTTCATCTGCTCGGTGAGCCATTGCATGCTCTGGCGAGGGGTCAGGTCCAGTACGTCCAGGCGTTGCTGGCTGCGCGTGAGCATGGCCATCATCAGCGTCATGGCGGCATTATTTGGGTGCTCAGCCAGGGTGCGCAGATGGCCGCCGAGCACGGGCGACATGGCGGCGGATAATGCTTCGCTGGCTTTGACAACAGATAGCCGTTCCAGATTATCCGCCCCGCGGTTAAGGGCGACGACCAGAGCGAGCGCTCGGCCAGCTGCCGCGATGTCGTCGGTCAACGGCTGAGCGTTCTCTGGTAAGTGTAATAGCTGCTTGATTTCTGCACCGCCCATGCGCTGAGCTACGCCAAGCACTGCCCACACCAGCCAGGGTTTGCCGGTGTCGCTGGACTCAAGATCCAGCGCCTGTTCAATTGCCTTGACGCCAAGGCTGGTGGCGGATGGGCCCAGGCAGGCGGCAGCAAAGCTGGCTTCCAGCGCATCGCGGGCGTCGGGCCGGGTGATGTCGAAATGTCCGCAGGCTGTGTCCAGACTGGCATGACCTTCCCTGCCCAGGGTGCCGAACCAGCCCGACCATAACGCGGCCAGCCGCCGTCGGTCGGAATCAACCGCTAGCGCCTCCCTTTCCTGCTCCTGCAAGGTGCGCTGGAGCCTGGGGTAGTCAGTGCTTGACGGCAACAACTTGCGCAGTTGTGGATCGCCTTCGCTGAGCGATTCCAATGTCGCGGCCATGGCCCAATCGTCGCGACGATGATGGCACAGTTTGTCGTAGGCCGTGTTACGCGCCCGAAGCAGTGCTGCCACGTCCAGCAGTACGCCCCACGGATCATCAACAATCCCATAGTGCTGCTGCTCGCAACGCAACATTCTGCGGAATGCGGGATCGTTTAATGCCCAGAATTTAGGCTCAGGAACACCGCTCCAGGTGTATTCCTGGGGCTGGCCATCACCAATCTGCCTATGTACTGCCGGTACCTGACCACTCAACGGTGCCACGCCGGGAGTGATTTCACGCATGATGTTACTGCGAATGTCTGCCTTGCTCTTCATCGAAGCAAACTGCTTGTCGCTCCAGCATATCGGGGACCAGACTAATCTGACCGGCGTGCCAGCAGGCAGCAGCAGATAGGATCCACCACTATTGCTCAGTGCACTACCGCTGCGGGCAGTCTGCAGCAGGCTCGAACCTGTAACCTGATACTCGCTCAACACCTGGAGATCGTTTTGCCATACGTATAACCAGCCGTCGCGCAGCATGCGGGGAACGTATCCCAGAGAACGATCTGCGAGCTGAGCATGATCCGGGCCGAGCTCAGGAAATTGGCCCGTGACAGGCGGCAATCCGAGACTTTGCGCGTCGATGATGGGCGCGCCGTGTGCCGGATCAATCGGACCTATTGCATAGCGCACAGGCAAGACGGCGGCGAGGAGAGGGCAGCTTGCTGGTCGAAAATTAACGGGCGCTGTAGTGGCCTGGTTCATGTTGGCACTTCCTCCAGGTTATCCGTACCTTGTGCAAGCGCTTCCAGAAGCGGCCAATCCAGCATGATCTGCTTGTTCGCAGAATCCGCTCGAGGCGCGCAATCAAGCCCCGGCTCCTCGTTTATCCACGCTAGTCTCGGCTCGCCATCGCTTAGTAGCCAAACGCTTGAAATGCCATACCAGAATCCAGCCGGCCATTCAGCGCCGACTTCCCATGCTTTTCTCAGCGGGCGCGCGTCTGCCATACGCAACCAGAGCGTGCGACCGTCCGGTGAGCGGACCTGCAGACGTTGTTGAAGGCTTGAGAATATCTGGTCAATAGGTTGTATGGTTTCGAGCCAGACGCTATTCCGTAAGCCTTCAGCTCCCTGGGTCCAAGCAAGATAAAGAGCGCTCCCTTCCGACGCATCTATCAGAATCGGCCCCAGGTGCATCAAAGACACATAGGGTATATCGAACAACAACGGGCGCGGCTGGTGACTTGGGTAATTTTTGTATAACCAGCCGAAGGCGTTATCCAGTCCCGCACCGTCGATAAGAATCGCGCCCTGCTTCATTTCCATTCCTCAGGTAGCTGCGCTGCTTCGCACACTTCGCAAACCCCTTCCGTCGCTTCGCGAAAGGCAGCGGCTTGCTTGATTTGCGCTTCTAGCGGAAAACCCGCCTCACCCATCTCCGCCGCCTGCACTTCACCCGGCAACAACGGCGCAGCGCCACTGCCCTGCCCTGCGCTACCACCTGAATTGACCTTTACCGACGGGCCCACCAGGCTGATGCCGCTCGGATCGAGTTTGACGAAGCTGCCGCCGACCTTGAAGGTGATTTCGCTGCCGGCATCCAGCACGACCTTCATGCCGCTGGAGAGGTGGATTTCCTGACCGGCTTCGATGAACTGGCCAGTGCCGATCCTGACGTGCTGGCTGGTGCCGACCGTGAGGTGATCGTTGGACTTGCTTTCGATTTTGCGCTCGCCGTGGATGGTGCGGTGTTCTTCTTTCAGAAACTCGCTGTAGCTGTTGGCTTCGACGCGGTCGTGGCGTTCGTGGCCGATGCGAATCTTTTGGTCGTGCTGGATGTTCTGGTCCCAGTTGCGCTGGGCGTGGATAGTAATCTGTTCCTGGCCCTTCTTGTCTTCGATGCGTAGTTCGTTAAAGCCCTCACCGCCTGGGGTGCTGAGGGTTTTGAACACGCTTTGGGTTTTATTGGCGGGCAAGTCATAGGGAACCGGGTGTTCCCGGTGATACAG